>ERZ791734.262-NODE-262-length-87806-cov-17.885437_pt1 | contig 87806 bp, 69 predicted proteins | sample MGYA00509953_ERZ791734 | MGnify/ENA primary metagenome ERZ791734 (study PRJEB30046, sample SAMN00792038) | human gut metagenome | study: EMG produced TPA metagenomics assembly of the A metagenome-wide association study of gut microbiota in type 2...
CTGAAGATACTCATCTCTTGTCATCCTTATTCCCTCCCATAATGCTGTCTATAATATTCTTATACTCCTCCCATTCGAGCCTGTATGCCGCAAGCCTCTCACGCCCTGCCCCGGTTATCGAATAGTATCTTCTGTTCCTTCCATTGTACGGCATATCATACACCGTAACCGACTCGTCCTTCTGCAATCGCCTGAGTACCGGGTACAGTGTGGACTCCGATATCTTCATAAGCTCCTTTATCCTCTGCGTCAGCTCGTAGCCGTACACGTCGGACTGTTCCAGCACCGACAGCACACAGGCATCCAAAAGTGCTGCGCTTACCTGAAAAGCCATGGCTGCCCTCCTTTCAAAACCGGTTAAAGCCTTATCGTGCGAGCACGAACAACTTTTTGACCATCTGTCTCCGGAATTTTATAATATTATTTCTTTTTCAATACTATACGTCGTATAATATTATATGTCAACATAAAAATAAATATTTTATTGCTGTATTTTTCAAATCTCCTATTACACAAAAAAAGAACCCTGCCGTTTCCGGCAAAGTCCTTCATTCACTGTATCTGACCGCTAAAACATCTTCCTGTAGGCACTCTCAAGCAATCCGCCCCTTCTCAGTATTTGCGCAGTTTTTTCCGTATTCTCAATCAACTTCTCATACTCGCTGTCCGACATACCGTTAAGTATTCCGTCAATCTCATCAAGCGACTCGATTGCATAGCCGCAGCCGTGCTCCGCCACAAAATGTGCAAGTCCCGACTGTTTCCACACGAATACGGGAATGCCCGATGCAAGGTATAGACCGCATTTATGGGAGTTGTTGTACCTTAAATAGACGCCGAGCCCTCCTTCACAGGTGTTGACGCTTATTCCGTCCCACACGAGACCAAAATGACAGCCCGCAAGACTTCTTGGAAGCTCCTCAGGTGCCACAGCTCCGTGGTAAACGCAGTTGCATGGAAGCTCGTTGGTATCCTTCGTTATGCTGCCCCAGAGCTCGAAGCTTAAATCGTCCCCCTTAACCTTTCCGAGTTCAAAGAGAAAAGCCGATTTGTCGAGATTTCCCGCAAACGCAAGCTTCCACTTTCCGTCAGTATGCTTCACATACGGTGCCGTCTGATTATCGGAAAGCAGATAATCCCACGCTCCGACAAGTATCATCCTGCTCGTGACACCATACTCCCGCAAAAGCTTCTCACTGTTGTTGTTCGGCGGCATCACGATGTCCGCACAGCCCACAAGCGAGAGCTCCTCGCGGATTCCCGCCTTAACACTCTCGTCCTCAAAGTTTCCGTATCTTATGGAATTTAGGTCATTTACAAAGCACACAAGCTTGAAACCCTTAACCTTCTTCAACTTACCAAGAAGCTTAATCTTTATATGATTCTCGGGATATGAATATATCACGAAGTCACCTTTTCCCGCCTTGAAAAACACATAGCATGCCATGAACGGAATATCGAGTGCCTTAAAAAGCTTGCCCGCATCCTTAGAAAAGCCGGGAATGATTTTCATTCCCAGCCTTCCAAATACACTGAATACATCCTGCATTGCTTTTCCGGCGGCATTGTAAGCTCTGTCTATTTTCTGATTAAGCATATAGACCCTATTCAACTTTTACACCTCCAGAGTTTTATTTAACAATCTAAGAACTTTTCCTCGCCAAATGCCTCTGATATCGCGGCTCCCGGTGCAACCATAGGGAATACCTTGTCATCCTTCTCGATGTGGCAGTCGAGCAGGCATGGAATGTTGAGCGCAATGGCATCCTTGATTGCCGCCTCGAACTCCTCGCAGGTAGTAACCTTATATGCTTTTGCTCCCATTGCCTCCGCAAGCTTGACAAAATCAACCTGGTCATCAAGAACCGTAGCTGAATATCTCTGTCCATAGAAAAGTGTCTGCCACTGACGAACCATACCGAGAACGTGATTATTTACAACAACCTCGATAATCGGGATATTATATCTTGTGGCTGTGGCAATCTCATTCATGTTCATACGGAAGCAGCCGTCACCTGCAATATTAATGACCGTCTTATCCCTGCGTCCCCACTTAGCTCCGATGCTTGCCCCAAGACCGTACCCCATGGTTCCGAGACCTCCGGAGGTGAGAAGCTGTCTTGGCTCCTTGTACTTGTAGAACTGTGCAGCCCACATCTGATGCTGTCCAACCTCTGTCGTGATGATTGCATCGCCCTTTGTAACCTCATATATCTTCTCCATGATATAAGGACCTGTCAGCTTATCTGTATGATATGTAAGCGGATACTTCTTTGCAAGCTCCTCAACATGCTCTACCCACTCATCATGCTTCTGCTGTGTGAGCTTTTCGTTGACACGCTTTAATATCTCCTTAATGTCTCCTATGACGCTTGCTTCAACCCTGATATTCTTATTAATCTCCGCCGGGTCAACATCGAACTGCACAATCTTTGCGTTTGTCGCGAACTTCTTGGCATTTCCGGTTACACGGTCTGAAAATCTTGCGCCGACAACCACCAGGAGATCACACTCCGACACACCGAAGTTGGCAGCCTTTGTTCCGTGCATTCCGAGCATTCCCATATAGAGAGGGTCTGTGCCGTTGAATGCTCCCTTTCCCATAAGTGAATCCGTAACAGGTGCATGGAGCTTCTTAACGAACTCCGCAAGTTCTTTATCCGCACCTGATATAACCGCGCCACCGCCTACGAATACAAAAGGTTTCTTTGCCTGAGAAATCATCTCAACAACCTTATCAATATCCTCTGTCTTAATCGTATCTGTTACACGCTCAACAGGCTCCGGCTTCTTATACTCATACTCTGCCATGGCTGCTGTAGCGTCCTTGGTGATATCAATGAGTACAGGTCCCGGTCTGCCCGATGCAGCTATCTTAAATGCACTTCTTACAACATCCGCAAGCTTATTTACATCTTTAACAATATAGTTGTGCTTGGTTATAGGCATCGTGACACCTGTTATATCTATCTCCTGAAAGGAATCCTTTCCAAGAAGCGAAACTCCTACATTACAGGTAACTGCTACAATAGGCACAGAATCCATATACGCCGTCGCAATACCCGTCACAAGATTGGTAGCTCCCGGACCTGAGGTTGCAAAACACACTCCGACCTTTCCCGTAGCCCTCGCATATCCGTCTGCAGCATGCGAAGCTCCCTGCTCATGTGATGTAAGAATATGTGTAATCTTATCTGAATTCTTATATAATTCATCATATACATTGAGGATGGCACCACCCGGATAACCGAATACAGTGTCTACACCCTGCTCTTTCAAACACTCAATCAATATCTGTGAACCGTTTAACTGCATCTGTGAATCCTCCCTAATATTATTTCTCAAGTACTGCACCCTTGCATGAATCTGACACCATCTTAGCGTATCTTGCAAGGTAGCCCGTTGTAACCCTAGGCTCTCTAGGCTGCCATTTAGCCTTTCTTTCCGCGAGCTCCTCATCGGATACCGCGAGTTCAAGCTTATTCTCCGGAATGTTAATCTTAATCAAATCTCCCTCTTCGACAAGAGCAATAGGTCCGCCGACCGCAGCCTCAGGACACACATGTCCGATTGATGCTCCTCTTGAAGCTCCCGAGAAACGTCCGTCCGTGATGAGTGCCACGCTTGAGCCAAGTCCCATTCCTGCGATTGCAGAGGTAGGATTGAGCATCTCACGCATGCCCGGTCCTCCCTTAGGCCCCTCGTATCTTATTACGACGACATCTCCGGCAACAATCTTTCCGCCCTTGATAGCTGCAATGGCATCCTCCTCACAGTCAAATACTCTTGCAGGTCCTTCATGAACCATCATCTCAGGAACAACTGCCGAACGCTTTACAACACAGGAATCAGGTGCAAGATTTCCCTTGAGAACCGCAATACCGCCTGTTGCGCTGTAAGGATTATCAATAGGTCTTATAACATCTGTATTCATATTCTCACAGCCTGCAATGTTCTCCGCCATTGTCTTTCCGGTGACAGTCATTACATCCGTGTTCAAAAGCTTCTTCTTGTTGAGCTCGTTCATGACGGCATATACACCACCTGCCTCGTTGAGCTCCTCGATATATGTATGTCCTGCCGGAGCGAGATGGCAGAGGTTAGGTGTCCTTGCACTTATTTCGTTGGCAATATCCACATTAAGCTCCACGCCTGCTTCTCTTGCAATTGCAGGAAGGTGAAGCATACTGTTCGTCGAACATCCGAGTGCCATATCTACGGTGAGTGCATTCATGAATGCCTTCTCCGTCATGATATCCCTCGGCTTGATGTCCTTCTTTACAAGTTCCATTATCTGCATGCCTGCATGCTTTGCAAGCTTAATTCTCTCCGAATATACGGCAGGAATCGTTCCGTTGCCGCGAAGTCCCATTCCAAGTGCCTCTGTAAGGCAGTTCATGGAGTTGGCTGTGTACATACCTGAACATGAACCGCATGTAGGACAGGTCTTTGCCTCGTACTCCTTAAGCTGCTCCTCGGTAATCTTACCTGCAGCATAAGCTCCGACAGCCTCGAACATACTTGAAAGGCTGGTCTTGCAGCCTGCTACCTTACCTGCAAGCATCGGTCCGCCGCTGACAAAAATTGTAGGTATATTGACTCTGGCTGCAGCCATGAGAAGTCCCGGCACATTCTTGTCACAGTTAGGAATCATCACAAGTCCGTCAAACTGATGTGCAAGTGCCATACACTCTGTCGAATCGGCAATCAAATCTCTTGTCACAAGCGAGTACTTCATTCCCGTGTGTCCCATCGCAATACCATCGCATACCGCGATAGCCGGGAACACTCTAGGTGTACCGCCAGCCATTGCAACACCGAGCTTTACGGCCTCAACCAATTTATCAATATTCATATGTCCCGGAACAATCTCATTGTAGGAGCTTACAATACCGATTAACGGTCTGTTCATCTCCTCCTCTGTAAGTCCCAGTGCGTTAAAGAGGGAACGGTGCGGTGCCTGCTGAGTTCCCTTAAAAACTGCGTCACTTCTCATTGTTAAGCCTCCATATCCATACATAATTCATACATTACATACTACATTTTATATAATAAGAATGGTTTCTCCGTTCTGCGAACTCTCGAAACCATTACCTACATTCGCAATCCGTGGTTCAGCTAAGCTGAACCATTACTTGCTCATATAGGTTTGCCCATCTAAAATATATATCGCTTTGTCTGTAAGCAGCCACGCGATATATATTTTGATGGACTTATTATTTTATATCATAGCATGCTTTCAGACTTTAATCCAGTAAATTTTAAAATATAGCCCTAAAATACTATACTGTGCACATTGGGCGTTATACTCTCTCTGCTATAAGGTCGCCCATCTGTGCAGTGCTGACCTGCTTCATGCCTTCTGCCATTATATCAACCGTTCTGTAGCCCTCTGCGATTACGCTCTTAACAGCCGCCTCAACCGCATCTGCCTCCTTGTCAAGGTCGAACGAATAGCGGAGCATCATGGCTGCCGAGAGAATCGTTGCAATAGGATTTGCCTTGTCCTGACCTGCAATGTCAGGCGCTGCACCATGGCTAGGCTCGTAGAGACCGAGCCTGCCTGCTCCGAGGCTTGCCGATGAGAGCATTCCGATGGAGCCTGTTATCATGCTCGCCTCATCCGAGAGTATATCCCCGAACATATTCTCCGTAAGAACCACGTCAAACTGTGCCGGATCCTTCACAAGCTGCATTGCACAGTTGTCGACAAGCATATCCTCAACCTTAACCTCAGGATAGTCCTTGGCAACCTCTGCGACAATCTTTCTCCAAAGTCTTGATGTATCAAGAACATTTGCCTTGTCAACGCTTATAATATGCTTGTTTCTCTTCATGGCAATCTCAAATGCCTTGATTGCAATTCTTCTTATCTCATTCTCATCATACTTGAGCGTATCGACCGCCGTAACAACACCGTTCACTTCCTTGGTGCTTCTCTCTCCGAAGTAAAGACCCCCCGTGAGCTCTCTTACAATAATCATGTCAAAGCCCTTGTCGGCAACCTCCTCCTTGAGCGGACAGGCGCCCTTAAGCTCGCTGTACAGATAAGCAGGTCTTAAGTTTGCGAAAAGCTCAAGTCCCTTTCTGATTGCTAAAAGTCCTGCCTCAGGTCTCTTGTCAGGAGGAAGCTCATACCAACTGTCAACTCCGACCCTTCCTCCGACCGCTCCGAGAAGAACCGCGTCCGAAGCCTTGGCAGTGGCAAGTGCTTCATCCGTAAGCGGAACACCATAAGCATCTATCGAGCAGCCTCCCATAAGCACTTCCTTATATGTAAATCTGTGGCTGTACTTCTCTGCCACCCGGTCGAGAACCTTTCTTGCTTCGCGCACAATCTCAGGTCCGATTCCGTCTCCCGGAATAAGTGTAACATTAAATCCCATAACATACCTCCAAATCACTGCCGTGCTTATGTGTCCGGCTGTCTTTTTTACTTTTCTAATTATGGTACATCAACTTTTTTTTAATTTCAAGTTACGATTATAACATATATTTGATTAAAATACATCAATTAATATGCAGTGCTTTTAATTTTTTAAATTTCAATCTGTTTTTTACATTATTCAGATTCAGGTGTCATAACATGCTGATTTATTTTATAAGTATATATCATGTTATATTTATACATATCAGCTCCGTTGTACGGAGCCAGTTGTTCTAAGGGCTTTGAAAAAAGTATTTCTGCTTCCGCCACCGTTGCAAAATCAGCCATCAATGGCTGTTTGCAACTCAGCCGGCATCCATGCCGTCTGTGGCTGTACGATATACAGAGCCCGAAGAACAACTAAGCATCTTCCGAAAGTCGTGATATGCATAATTATAACATGATATACATAATGAAGTTGTGAAAGCATGTTTTGACACCTGAATTCTAATGATGTTGGGGTCAAAACATGCCAACTTAATGTACGAGTGTATAACGTATTATATTTATGCATATCAGCTCCGTTGTACGAAGCAAGATGTTCTAAGAACTCTGATATAGGCTTTCTATATGTCCGCCACCGAAGCAGGCATACATCCTTGTATGCATTGCTTCTGAACCGGCATCCGTGCCGGTTCTGGCTAGTGTGTGAACAGAGTTCTAAGAACATCTAAGCTTCTTCCAAAAGTCGTGATATGCATAAATATAATACGTTATACATGCTAAGTTTATAGCACATGTTTCGACCTCAACATCATTCTAATTACATAAAAAAGACTTAGCAGACATTATTACAATCATCTGCTAAGCTAATTACAGTTTTCCAAAACTATATCCCTTTTCAAGGCAAGTCAGTTATTACCCGCTCTCACTGACAGCCATTCCTCTACTATATTCACACTGTTATGTACCGCCTGTGCTATCTTGTCTACCGCCATCCCCATGTCAAATAATCTCCTGGCAGTCTGCTCAAGTGCTTCCGTGCGTCCCTGACTTTTTCCTTCGTTGAACCCCTCATTCTTTATTTCATCCCAAAAACTTTTCATCTCAGATTCACTCCTTATCTTCTCATATATATGATAATTAGCTGTTCCACTTACCTTCAGCACTACCTGTCATTGTATATGGCTCTTTTCTCGTTCTTTTGTCAATATGTACCTCCTTTTGGTGCTGCAGGAGGACTACGCCGAGAACTATTTCTCTATTAGAAATCCACCTGCTGTTGTCGTTATGGGAACAAAAAGCATGGACTCCTAAATGCAGATATTACTTGAAAGAAATAAAGAATCTTAGAACTATGCTTTTAAAAGATTATATCACATTGTATCACCTTTGGCAATATATTTTAAATCAAACTTTTACGTCACTCTTACGCCTGCGGCGGTCGCTTTCGACATCTGCATTGTACGCCGCAGTGCGCATCCCCGCGGAGCGTTTTGTGTAATAGGAACGAAGTTTCCTGTTACACAAAAAATACACCCTCCGCACCTTGAGTGCAAAGGGTGTACACCTTGTAAGCTTATATCTGTCCATTGTCACGACCAAGATTACTTCTCCGGCTTCTCAACCTGAACGATAGCTGTCTTCTGCATCGGGATACGGCAGTTCTTGTTATTACCGAACTCTACAATAACAACATCATCTGTGATGTCAAGAACAACACCATAGAAACCGCTTGTCGTGAGAACGCTGTCTCCGACCTCCATAGATGCAAGTGTCTCATTGAGCTGCTTCTGCTGCTTCTTCTGTGGACGGATTGCTATAAAGTACATAAGTACAACAAAAAATACAATATATCCAACTAATAAAAGAATTGACGATGCTCCGCCTGTTGCCTGTAATAATACCATTTCTTTCCTCCTTGACCGGATTATATTGTGTGAACCGGCTGAAATCTATATCATTATATATGATATGTCCGATATTTGCAATTAAAAAATTATAAACATTGCATCATCGCCATTTCTGCCATCGGTTAATCCTGTTCATCAAGATAGAGCTTGGCTCTGTTCTGAATTATGGACGCTGCCTCCTCGGCACTCCTCTGCCCTGCGATAAAGCTCATTGTCTCCTCATAAACTATATTGTAGATTGCCATGTCGTACTGCCTGCAGCCCGAAGCCGTGTGTGCAAGCCTGCGGATTGTGTCCGCCTCCTCCTCGGTTAGATTTCTGCTGTACAGACTGTTCGCCACATGGTCGTCATCATACTCATATAAAGCGGCATCGAGCTTTGCCTCAAACTTATCCTCGAACACGGAGAATTTTGACGGTTCAAAATTCTCAAGATAATATTTCATGAACTTCCACGCGGCATCCTTATTTTCACTCATGTTGTTCACCGCCATGTTGTACTGAAACACCATCGTAGCTTCCGAATATGATTTTGACGGATACCCTAAGTACGACTTATCAATATTCTTAAAGTCCGCGGCAATCCGCATGATTTCCACTATGTCCACGCTGTATTCCCCAAGCAGAACCTCTTCATTTTGAAGCTTGGCATTCTTCTCATCCTCATCGGTCGATATGTATGTATCGGGAAGCGCCTGCACAACCTTTAACATATCCGTAAATTCATCCGAATCAAAGCTGCATTCTCCCGTGTCCTTGTCATAAAATAAATCCATGGAATATCTTAAAAACCTGTCCAATATCTGATCATTTTTTCCGCTCAAAAAAAGCTGTGCACCGCTGTGACTCTCCAGCAGCTTATACATCGCACTAAAGCTCCACTCCTCATTTTCCTCAAGATATTCCGCTTTCCCGACAATCGATGACAAACCAAATTCCGGTGCTATGACATAGAGCTTTCCGCCGCTGTCCAAGGCAGACACCACGCTCGGCATGAAATCCTCCCTGTGAATGTCGCTATCGCCATCCATGTATGTGTACAAATCCGCTAAAATCCCCTTCTCTGCAAGGCTGTCTATATTTATATCGTCATCACTGCTGAACCAGAATAAATCGGCACCGTTTCCCGTTATAAGGTCATTGTAAAACTTCGTGAGCGTCGTGCCATACTCCTCCGTATCGTAGTTATAGTAGGATTTAACCGTCAGATAGTATTCCGTGTTGTATCTGTTGAATTTATTTATCGGCTCGGCGTATATCCATGACGGTGCAGTAAAAGCAGAGAGCACGATTTCCTTTCTTTCGCTCACCTCCGATGCCTGCATGCTTTTTATGATTGCAGCCTCAACCACAGCCTGTCCATACTGCGCTTCTGTCAGGCTGTCGGAATCATACACATCTGGCGCATCTATGCTGTTCACCGATACCGCATAGAAATCCCCCGATTCCGATGCTCCGAATGCGGATTTGCCTGAATCCATAGAGCTTCCTATTCCATAATCCTGCATACAGAAAACCGCCCTATAGGCTGTATTGTCGGAATCATACACATAAATATAATTCTCCGTGACAATGTAGAGTGCTCCGTCCTCCGTCAAGCCCGCTTTTCGCATCTGCGAAAAATAGATGTCCGGCACATTTTCAAGCTTTTCTCCGAGTGTGCCGTTTTCCATATCGACGCTGCATATCTCGAACTTGTCAGCATTGTTGTTATATACCAGATACCATCCGCCCGACGGTGCCGCAAGTATATAGTCATTATTGGAACGCAAGCCCTCTGCGGAATTGGCAGGCATATCCATAACCCTGAGAACCGCTCCTTCCCCATCCGTATAGACAAGCTCTTTTCCGCTCTTTATACATATATTCCCCGCTGCATCAACATTTACCGCATCAACCGAGAACATCTCATTCTTATCCGACACTGCCCTCTCAGCTTTAGCAAGCCCGACCTGCCGTATCGGCTGAAATTTCTCATCGTAGAGCCTGAGCTCCTTATTGGCATATCCCGCAAACCCACTTCCCGTCTCATAAAAGCTTTCGTAAATTCCAAGCTCGCTCTGCGTGTAATCCTCAGCATCAAATTTCCATGTGATGAGATAACTATTCATTGTCTTTTTGATGCTGTCATAATGCTTTCCGATTCCGTACACCGCCCTGTCATTGACAAACATATAATAAAACGCTCTCGTCGGTATAATATCCTCCGCGTCCAGCTCACACACGCGCTCAATGAATGTCGGCTTATATACAAGCGCCTCGCCCTCCGTCTCAGCAGTCACATCCTGTTTCGCATTTGGCTGCTTATCCTGCTCTCTGGTGCTGCAGCCCGCAAGAAGCAGTGCGGCAAATATGCCCGCGCACATTTTTATTCCTTTGTTAATCCTGTGCTTCATCGTAAACCTCATTTCTTTTCAGCCGGTTTTTATATATCTAGGCTCTTTTTCCATCGTTCTTGTGCTTTGCAATAACATACGCATATCTGCACAGACGCCCTCGTACACGCTTGCAAACCGCCTTCGGGTAAGCTCCTCCTGCCCGTCAGGCATTTCGCTTAATTTCTCATATTTTTTCTCCGCTCTCTCAAAATCACCCGATTTAATGCAGAACGCCGTTTCGTCCCACAGCTTATAATTACAAAAATGGTATTCACACGTTTTTTCATGCTCTGTCATCCGTAAAGTTAATAATAATATTTTAAGTTTATTACTCACTAATCCTTCTCGTCAAGGTACAACTGCACCCTGTCCTGTATAATCTTCCCCACTTCCCCGGCTGTCTTTTGACCTTCAAAATAATAAGCCGCTTCTTCAAATATTATGTCCGCTATCGTCCGGTCAATATCATACGCACAGAGTGATGCCGTGTTTATCTCATCCATGATTATTCCCGCCTGCTCACTGTCTATCATAGGCGCATCTATATACCTCTCGTCAATAACATTTAAATTATCATCAACACTAAATATCGTGACCGTCTGCGTATTCTGATTTTCAAGCTCATCACTGATTCGCTTCTCGCACTCCCTCTGAACCACCGGGTACATATTTGGCTGTGAATTAGGTACATTTTCATAATAATCCGATGAGAGAAATGACCTTACAAGCTCCCACGCGGCATCCTTATTCTCTGATGAATTGCTGATGCACAGCATATTCCACCATTTCATCACCGACCTGCCTCCTGCTTCGTCGGGATAACCTATACGGACAAATTCTTCATCACCATACAGAGCATAATAGTCTCTTACATCTCCGAACATATTGTGATCATTGACAACCATCGCCCGTCCATCAACAATCGCTTTCGCATCCACCACAATTCTGTCTGCATTTTTATTTCTGATACCACACAATCTGCACAGTTCAAGCAATTCTATAAAGCGTTCCGAATCAAATCCTTCATTTCTTATGAAATTCTCATCCATGCACACTCCGTTATAAATGAGAGTACTCAATATATCGGCTGCATCCCCGCTCGCAAACAAGGTCAGGTCCTCGTCATTTTCCAGCATTTCAGTAATCTTTTGCACATTCCACTCCGCCCTGTCACCTACGACGCTCTTCCTTCCCGTAAGCGTACTTACCGAACAGTAAGCCGATATTCCGTATAATCCGCCATTGTATTTCAGCTTTTCGTGCACATTAGGTATCAGGGCATTTTTAAGCTCCGCATCCGTGCTGATGAAATTGTCCAAATCATACAATATACCCTTATCAGCCATATTCTTTATCATGTCCGTGTCATAGTCTGAAAACAAAAATATATCCGCATCAATACCTGATATAAGCATCTTGTTAAACTCATCAAATGATATGGAATCCGTGTAATCATCATTATAATTTTCAAATACGATGGTGTATTCGGGATTGGCTCTCATAAACCTTATGAACTGAATATATTCTTCCATATAATAACTGTCTGACGCGTATGCCGCTACGGTAATCTTCTGTCTTGGAGGCAGCGAATCCGCAGGCACCTTGCTCAACACCTCAATTCCCAGCGCATAATCTCCCGGAGTCACATAGCTCTCATCAATTATCAGCACAATGGAATCATTCTTACCAACATACATATCCGTTACCGAATAACCATCCACCCCATACTCTATAAGACTGAGCATGGTGCTGAGACTGTCTGCAGCTATATCATATTCATATATTGTCCCCATACCTACTATGTATATCTTGCCGTCCGTTCCGCAAAATGCCCTATAATTTCCCGGAAGTGAGCCGTTTATCCTGACCAAGCTCTGAGTCTTTACATCAATCTCCGACAATATGCTCGTCAGACCATCCACGACAATCGTGTATGCCTTATCTCCACACACGGCAATACCGCCGTAAATATTACCTGATATTTCAATGCTGCACAACTCGTTAAATTCACTGTCATACACCTGTACCTCGGAGCTGCTCATGATATACAATCTTCCCTCGCTGTCTGCCGCCAAAGGATTCGTCCAAGGCATACTGTATGTGCTTGATATTTCTGTGGTTACACTGTCAACCTCTGCAAAATTGTCGTCAAGTTTTACAATCTCAACTCCCGATGCCCCATCCCTCGCTGCATAGTAGTAATCCCCTGATTTAACAAACGAACTGTACTCTTCCGCATTCGTCCCGTCCACAACCTCATGAAGCTGCATATCGTCAAGAGTGAGGCTCATCAGCTTTCTTGAGGATGTGTAATCTTCATCCGTTCTGCAATTTATAATCAATGTGTCCTTGTCCGCGTCAAAAGCAAACATCTCGCTATCTATATAATCCATAACCCTTGTATATTGCGCAGAATACACCAGATTATCTTCGTTTTCTTCCTGTGAAATATCCTGCGGCTTCTTGGCGCAGGATGTGAGCATGAGTAACGCAAAACATACAAGCACCATTCCCTTAACAACATAATTTTTTATCATACTCATCCTCCATACACTTAATATTATGTAAATCCAAATAAGGGAAATACAGAGCAAACCATATTTCCCTTAATAATTACAATATTAATTTACACATCCATACGAATCAACGCTAAAAGTCAACGTAGCACTTTCTACAACATTATTTTTACTATCCCTCAGCAACAAAAGAAACCATATCGTATTATCTTTCACTTTGTTTCGATACATTATAGCATTGTATCCTTTATCCGCCATAGAAGAAGGAGAAATGGTCAATTTACCAGTGCTACCGCCTTTTACTTTGCTTGAATAGCCTTCATCCCATTCTGCCTCAATGTTCACCTCATATGAAACCAACACACCTGCTGAAAATGAATACGAACCTGATTTTGTCACCGTTCCACTCTGCATTCGAGCTACCGCCCACTCCTGCTCTACCGCCTCCGCAACATCATCCGTCTCCGCCGCAAAGCATACCGTACTGCCAAACATAAGCGTCATAGCCATAGCAAGTGCCATTAAAATATTAAGTTTTCTTCGTTTAATCATAATGTAGTCCTCGCTTTCGTAAGCTGAATAGTTTTTGTTCCTTCTCCCCATCCTATGTTCTCACACAGTTCACTATTAATAGTATGACTTCATTATAAGTCGTTTTTTATATCGCACCATGACAAATGAGGAAAATAAACATTTTCCTCATTTGTCATGGTAAAATGTTTTTTAGTCACTTACAATATAACTATTAGAAAATCAAGGAGGACGCATTATGAAGTTCAAAAAAACTCTTTTAGCCTTTGCAACAGGAATTACATTACTGCTTAACATCCTTAATTTAACGGGTATTACAGGTAACAGCAGCAACACCGATGGTGAATCGAATAACTATTCAATCAGCGTATGTTCGGATGATGCTACATATGAAGAGACCGTTAAAAAGTAGTTATTGTTTTTCCAGCCATTTACAATATAACTCCATTCTTGCATTTTGTTTTTTTAATTTTGCAATTTCGTATGCACACCGACAAAGTTCTTTATCACTCTCCGAAACATTACCTCTCTCTCCATCATTCCATGCACGGCAGTACAGCAATGTATTAAGGCAGTGCATTCTTTCGCATTCTACCTCGATTCCGATGCCCTCTTCGGCAATTTTATCCGACTCCTTATAACGTCCGGCATTCCCATACCAATTTGCATATCTCATATCTAAGCTCTCAACAGCACTTGCAAATTGTTTTTTTGAAAGCTCATCCGTTATCCATAAGGTCATTTTATCGTAATCAGGTATAGCTTCGTATTTTTCCATCTTACAAAGGCAATCAATATATACCATAAGAATCATTCTCTCATGTTTAATAAAATATTTGTACTTCCCTATTTCACTATATTTAAATGGAAGCAGTCTTTCCAATTTCTGCACCGCCTCTGAGGCTTTTGTTTCACCTTTCAACATTTGAAGCCATATTTCAAGATACTCCAACACAATGTTATTGATTTCTACATTTGAATAAAGCATCGTCCGTAATTGTGAAATCAGCCTTTCCGCATCTTCAAATTTTCTCATGGCAATATAATCAAAAATTTTATCCAATGTGTCATACGCCGCAATCCCGCGTCCCACAATCAAATCACTTCTCAGGACTCCTTTCAAGCCCAATCTGTCCAAAAGCTCCTTTGAAGTGTTATAGCTTGGTGAGACCTGCCCCATTACAATTCTCTGGACATTTCTTGAACTTTGAATATTCCCTGCGAGTTCCTCTATAGACATGCCTCTCATGTTTCTTCGCTCAGCGATAAGTTCATTCACGCAGTAGAATCCACAGTCAACATAATAAGGATACCACTCAAACAATTCACGTTCATGTCCATACTTATGAAACAGCTTTTCTATAGCAGCCAACAGCTCCTTGTAATCCTTGATATCGTCATCATTATTACCAAGTCTGCACTTAAAACTGATGATGTTTCTAAGTATAGGCCGGATATAATAAAGTCTTGATGTATCTACGAGCATGTTAAGTGCTTTTTCGCAGTGCTCCAACATGTCATTTACTCCCCTGATACCCACCTTGTCAATTCCGATAATATCTGTCATCTCACATATTGTCTTAGGATATATGCAGACAAGATTCCATTTCTCGACTTTTGAACCCATGCAATACATAAGAAGCAACTTATACAGCTTATAAGCCTCTGCTTCATCTCCAAGCTTTCTCTTTATCCTCGCCACACCGAACATCATGTACGCCTCATAGATTGTCATGCAGGAAATACGCTCTCTTTTTTCATATCCCGGCATGGTCTGATGAATGGCATTCTCATAATATTCAAGTGCCTCTGCGTCACTTCCTTTAAGCTCTGCAAGCCGGCCTCTCATAAATGAGACATACTGCCTGTTGAGAGGAATATCCTTATACATTTTTTCGTAGCATGCCAGACGTTCCTGAGCGCGGTCTGTCATGCCATCCCTGATATCTTCAAGAATGTAAAGTCTGTCCATCATCTCATCATATTCCGCCTGTGCAAGATATGTGCCACATCTGTCCTTATTAATTCCAATTCTCTCACACAGTGCCCTGAGCACATGAATTCCCCCGGCATATTCCCCACATTCAATCTTAGAATACACTGCCACACTGCATATCCCATAACACACATCATTTACGTTAAGTCCAAGACGGATACGTCCATTTCTTATAGTCCTGCCTATATAATTTTCGTATGTATCACACAATATTATCCGTTGCTCCTTTGCGACCATATTATGTGTTTATTATACTATATTCAGATCATTTTTTCCAACTCCTATCTACATCATATACGCACCTGCTTGTTCTTTCCTTATTTTGGCATATAAACCACCATTTTTCACTAATTCGTCATGAGTTCCCTCCTCTACCAATCGTCCATTAGAAAGAACTACTATTTTATCTGCCAACATTACTCCACCTAATCTATGTGTCACAATAATTCCAAACTTACCGGTTAAAAAGACTGCAACATTAAATCATATGCTGATGACAAACTTTTACACGAACCACAGCTTCTTTTTTAGTCACTGCATAATTTTTAATACATCCCCCCAGACAATCCGGTGAAATTCTTTTATTGTCTCCTCAGGTATAACCAGTGCTTCATTGAGTAACTCCATATTTTATTTACATTTCAGCTGATTTAATTATATTCCAACCCTTTCAATACACCATGACAAATGAAGAAAAAAAAGCAGCAGCCCCTTCATAATTGAAATAATCCGAAATAAATACGGTTATATTAATTATGAAGAAGCCTGCCGCATTATAAATATCCTACTTTACAACACCAAAGACTCGAATCTGAACCTGATGTACTAAAACTATTATGCCAGCACTCTTACCTTGACAACGCCCTCCATGCCCTTCATCTTATCGATTACGTCGGCTGAAGGTACACTCGCAACATCGAACATTGTGTAAGCGTAATCACCCTTACTCTTGCTTATCATATTGTCGATGTTGATTCCCGCCTCACCTACGATTGTGGTGAAGCTGCTTATCATTGCAGGAATATTCTTATGGTTGATAAGAATTCTTGCCGTACTCTTGCATACACCCATGTCACATGCCGGGTAGTTGACGGAATTCTTGATATTTCCGTTCTCGACATAGTCCATGAGTTCATGCACCGCCATAGCCGCACAGTTGTCCTCGGACTCCTCGGTTGAGGCTCCGAGATGAGGGAATGCAACCACCTTCGGCTGTCCTGCAAGCTTGGCTGTAGGGAAGTCTGTCACATAGCGTGCAATCTTCCCCGATGCGATACCGGCGAGTATTGCATCATCGTTCACAAGAAGGTCACGCGCGAAGTTCAGGATGACAACGCCATCCTTCATCTTCTCAACTGTGAGGCTGTTAATCATGCCCTTAGTGTCATCAAGAAGCGGAACATGAACTGTTATATAGTCACACTGCTCAAATATCTCATCCCTTGTCTTTACAAGCTTAACCTCCCTTGAAAGATTAAGTGCATGCTCCACGGAAAGGAACGGGTCGCATCCGTATACTTCCATGCCGAGCGAAATGGCAGCATCCGCCACAAGGACACCGATGGCACCAAGACCGATTACGCCGAGCTTCTTGCCCTTTATCTCATGACCTGCAAATGCCGATTTAGCCTTCTCCATGGTCTTTCCGATATTCTCATCCGTCTTGTTATCCTCAACCCATTTCATTCCGCCTACAAGGTCTCTTGAGCCCATGAGAAGTCCTGCAACCACAAGCTCCTTTACACCGTTGGCATTCGCACCCGGTGTATTGAACACAACTATGCCCTTCGCCGCACACTTATCAAGAGGGATGTTGTTCGTTCCGGCACCTGCTCTTGCCACTGCAAGCAGGCTCTCGGGAAGTTCCATATCGTGCATTGCGGCACTTCTTACGAGTGCCGCATCTGCCTTCGCAAAATCATCAACTATCTCATAATTATCGGAAAAAAGCTTCATTCCCGCCTTGGATATTTTATTAAGACAATTAACCTTCACCATTATGCATTCTCCTCCTCGAACTTCTTCATGAACTCGACAAGCTTCTCAACGCCCTCAATCGGCATCGCATTGTAGATGCTCGCTCTCATTCCGCCGACTGTCCTGTGTCCCTTTAAGTTCACGAAGCCTGCTGCCGCAGCCTCCTTGACGAACTTTGCATCAAGCTCCTCATTTCCGGTTACAAAAGGAACATTCATGAGCGAACGGTCCTTAGGAACCACCGTTCCCTTAAACAGCTTGCTCCGGTCGAGAAAATCATATAAAATCTTAGCCTTCTTCTCATTGCGCTCCTTCATTGCCGCAAGACCGCCCTGCTTCTTTAACCACTTGAACACCTTGCCGCAGATGTATATGCCGTATGCAGGAGGTGTGTTGTAGAGAGAGCCGTTGTCCGCATGAATCTTGTATCTTAACATTGTAGGCGTACCCGGAAGCACATCCTCTGTTATCAAATCTTCTCTTATTATAACAATTACGACTCCGGCAGGTCCGATATTCTTCTGTACACCGCCATAGATTACACCGTATTTTGTGACATCGACAGGCTCAGATAAAAAGCAGGATGACACGTCAGCTACAAGCGTATGTCCCTTCGTATCAGGTAACTCCTTGAACTTTGTTCCGTAGATTGTGTTGTTCTCACAGATGTATACATAATCCGCGTCCTCAGGAATGTCAAGGTCGGAGCAGTCAGGTATGTATGAGAAGGTCTTATCGGCTGATGAAGCTACCTCAACGGCATCGCCGTAAAGCTTTGCCTCCTGATATGCTTTCTTAGCCCACTGTCCTGTCACAATGTAGGCTGCCTTCTTATTTTTCATAAGATTCATAGGTATCATGGCGAACTGCTGTGATGCACCGCCCTGTAAGAACAATACCTTGTAATTGTCAGGGATATTCATGAGCTCCCTGATGTCAGCCTCAGCTTCCTTAATTATTGTCTCGTAAGCCTTAGATCGGTGACTCATCTCCATAACGGACATTCCGGTTCCGTTGTAATCAAGCATCTCGTCAGCAGCTTCTCTTAAGACCTCCTCCGGTAATACAGCAGGTCCGGCAGAAAAATTATAAACTCTTCCCATATCATTGCCTCCTATTGTCACCTCATGCGGCGCGTTGTATTTGTATAACATCTTCCTACTTATATGCGAATAATGTCAAAATATTCACAAGATGTTAAACTGAATTCTAACTCATTGGCATTAATAAGTCAATACTTTAATGTGGTAAAAAGTAATTGTGTGAAACTAATTTACCATATTTCATATAACTTTATCGCAACTGGTATGGTCAAATTATATAAAACTGGCAGTTTTATATAACCACATTGAATGATATTGTATATGAAAGCACTGAGACAAGGAGTATCTTATTTATGAACAGACACAGCGATAACCAGAATACAAGGCAGAAAAAAATCGCACTAATCAACGATTTCTGCGGCTTTGGCAGATGTTCACTGACTGTATCGCTCCCTATCGTATCAGCACTCGGCATTCAGGCATGCCCCGTCCCGACCGCGGTATTTTCAAACCATACTGCTTACAGAAGCTTCTACAAGCATGACATGACAGATGCTTTGGACAGTTATATTGCAGAATGGCGCAAGCTTTCACTCAGCTTTGATGCAGTACTTGCAGGCTACCTTGCATCCCCCGAACAGATTGACATCACAACCGCATTTGTGCACGAATTTCAGAAATCCGGCGGTGTCTTTATATTAGACCCTGTTATGGGAGACAACGGAAAGCTTTATCAGGCCTACGCGGGCACCATGCTTGAAAGAATGAAGGAACTCACCAAGATCAGCGATGTACTTACCCCGAACCTCACGGAAAGCTGTTTTCTGACCGGCACCTCTTATGATGCCGTAAAACAGCTCAGAGGAAAGGCTCTGACCGACAGGCTCCGTGATATATCGGCAAAGCTGTCAGAGAGCATGAGCAAAGGCAGCGGACGTGTTGTCATCTCCGGAATTGAGTCGCAGCATTACATAGGAAATTACATCTATGACCATGATTTTCATGAACTCATAAGAATGAAAAAAACAGGACCTTCAAGATGCGGAACCGGTGATATATTCTCTTCAATAATAAGTGCTTGTCTCGTAAACGGGGACAGTCTCAAGGATGCAGTAGTGCTTGCTGCACGCTTTATCGGACAATGCATTACGGTGAGTGATGCTTACGAAATACCGCTTACCGACGGGGTTGCATTCGAGGATATGCTCTGTATGCTGACGGCACACAGATGCCAACCAGGCGCAAAAAATAACCATTAAGAAATGGAGATTACATTATGAAAAAGAACATGAAATTAATCAGAATCGTTATCGCCGCTGTTGTATTCATCGCAGGACTTGTTCTCGGCATCAACGGCTACACCAAAAGAATGTCGGACAGCTATGCTGCACTCAAGGAGGCAGGAACCAACGGTTCCGTGGATATGCTCTACGCAATCGGACTCGTGCTTGCCATCATCGGTATAGTAATACTCATCACCGCGCTAACTGCCCCTGCGGAAGCTAAAAAAGTTCCTATTGTAGTTCTCGCCCAGGCAGCACTTCTTGCCGCTCTGTGTTATGTAGGTGCCGGTTACTTAAAAATTGATATCCCTGTCGGAACTGAAAAGACCATGTTCCACCTCGGAAATGTATTCTGTGTACTCGCCGCATTACTTCTTGGCGGTATGTGGGGCGGTCTTGCGGGAGCGGTCGGAATGACACTCTCAGACCTCATGACAGGTTATGTGACAAGTGCTCCCAAGACATTTCTCCTTAAGCTCTGCATCGGACTTATCGTAGGTCTTGTGGCTCACAAGATATTCAAGATTACCAAGGAAGGCTTCTCCGCAAAGAAGCTCCCTCTTGCAGTCGTTCTTTCATGTGTAGCAGGTATGGCATTCAATGTCGTTGCAGACCCGGTTGTCGGCTACTTCTATAAGACATATCTTCTCGGTGTACCTCAGGATCTCGCTAAGGCACTCGCAAAGATTAATTCAATCACAACACTTGTGAACGCGATCATCGCGGTTGTGGTTGCATCAATTGTCTACCTTGCACTCCGCCCGGCACTCAAGAAAGCAGGATTATTCCGCGAGATATAATTAACTGATTTTCAACGCTTAAAGTCAATGATATCCGCAATCTGCTTCGCTGCCTGTATAAAATAAAAGAGAGAACCCATCACTAAGCGGTAATGTGTTCTCTCTTTTATTCTGCATTCTATTATCTTGCCAGTCTCATTGATACAAGAATATCTGCCATCTCCTCCGGAGTCTCCTTGTAACCTTTAAGTGCCCAGCTTATATACAGGTTGTACAACGCCCCGGCAAAAGCATGAAGACAGTACTCTTTCTCCCGTCCGTCACCGCGCTTCCACCATGTCGTCATGACATATTTATCCACCACCGACAAAAATATATAGTCAAATCCTCTGCGCATTACCGATTCAAGGAATTCTCTCTGCTCATAAAAGTACTCAAAGCAGTGTATTATATTCTTTTTATCATAGTAATTGCCCTGACCATGTGTCTCACCTGTATCCTTTTTGTATTGAATAAGCACATCTTTAAAATATTCGGACAAAATGTCCTCCTTGCCACGGTAATTCCTGTAAAACGTCATTCTTGAAATTCCTGCCATCTGTGTAAGCTCAGATATAGTTATATCCTCCATAGGCTTCTCGTCTAAAAGCTTGAGCAGTGAATCGACGACACGCTGTTTCGTTGAACCTAACATAATACACCTTCCTAAAGATAAATATCTCCGTCTAACTCCTGAAGTCCATAGAGCGTCTGACGCTTGAACTCACTGTATCTGTGTTCCTCAATAGCCGTCCTGATATCCTCCATAAGGTGATTATAAAAATACAGATTATGGAGCACACACAGACGCATTCCAAGCATCTCCTTTGCCTTTAAGAGATGTCTTATATATGCCTTGCTGTAATTCTTACATGCAGGACAGCCACAGCCCTCCTCTATAGGCTCATTGTCAAGCTCGTACTGTGCATTGAAAAGATTAATCTTTCCTCTGTGGGTATAGACATGACCATGTCTTCCGTTTCTTGACGGATATACACAGTCGAAGAAATCAACTCCCCTGTCAACCGCCTCAAGAATGTTAGCGGGTGTTCCGACACCCATAAGATATGTCGGCTTGTTCTTAGGCAGATATGGTGTTGTCTTTTCGATAATATTGTACATCTCCGCATGGCTCTCGCCAACGGCAAGTCCGCCAAGCGCATATCCGTCAAGGTCAAGCTCAGATATAACCTTTGCATGTTCTATTCTTATATCATCGAAGGTACCACCCTGATTGATTCCAAAGAGCATCTGGTGCTTGTTGATTGTATCATCAAGTCCGTTCAGGCGATTCATCTCAGCCTTACATCTGTGAAGCCATCTCGTCGTTCTGTCAACGGAATTCTGCATATACTCTCTGGTTGCAGGATGCGGAGGGCACTCGTCAAATGCCATCGCGATAGTCGATGCAAGATTAGACTGTATCTGCATACTCTCCTCAGGTCCCATGAAAATCTTTCTTCCGTCAATGTGTGAGTTAAAGTATACGCCCTCCTCCTTAATCTTTCTCAAGCTCGCAAGTGAGAATACCTGAAATCCGCCCGAATCGGTCAAAATCGGTCTGTCCCAGTTCATGAACTTATGAAGTCCTCCCATCTGCCTGACTATCTTATCTCCCGGTCTTACATGAAGATGATATGTATTCGACAGCTCCACCTGAGTTCCTATCTCCCTAAGATCCGTTGTCGCAACTGCTCCCTTGATGGCTGCAGCCGTACCGACATTCATAAAAAGCGGTGTCTGCACCGTTCCGTGAACAGTCTGAAATGTTCCTCTCTTTGCCATTCCGTCCGTTGTCAATAATTCGTACATAATATTATTAAATTCCTCCAAAACTTATTAAATCGCTTATAATAATTATCTCTTATAAAAATCCACGATTCTGTCAATTCTTGATGTCATTCCCATAAAAAGCATGTCGACAAGTGTTATTGCAGTCATGGCCTCCACAACCACAACCGCTCTCGGAACAATCATAGGATCATGTCTGCCATGTATTGATATGTCAATCTCCTCGCCCTGCCTGTTCACTGTCTGCTGCATGGAAGCTATCGATGGTGTCGGCTTTATCGCTGCTCTGAGAATAATATCTGAGCCATCACTTATCCCTCCAAGAATTCCTCCGGCATGGTTTGAAGCTTTCACAACCCTGCCCTCATGCATTCTGAACGAATCGTTATTGTCATGTCCCGTGCTCTCTGCCACCTTAAAACCATCACCGATTTCAACACCCTTCACGGCGCCGATTGACATCACTGCCTTGGCAAGGCAGGCATCCAGCTTGTCGAATACGGGCTCACCTGTTCCGGCAGGCATGTTTTTAACAACGCACTCAATAATTCCTCCCATTGAATTGCACTCGCGAAGCTTCTCGTCAGCATACTCCCTGATGAGTTTTGCCGCCTCAGCATCCGGCATTGCAAAAGGATTGTTATCCCTCTCCTCAAGCGAGAAATTATCTCTGTTCAGGCTGATTCCGCCGATGGCACCTGAATATGCATACACCTCAATGCCCATTCTGTTAAGAATCTTCATGGCAACCGCCCCTGCCGCAACCCTTCCAATAGTCTCACGCCCTGATGAACGTCCGCCTCCGCGGTAGTCCCTGAAGCCGTATTTCTCATCAAAGGTATAGTCAGCATGTCCCGGTCTGTAATACCCGGCAATCTCCGAGTAATCCCCGGAGCGCTGCGACTCATTTCTCACGATAAGCGAGATTGGTGTTCCGGTCGTCCTCCCTTCGAACACACCCGAAAGAATCTCCACCGTATCGCTCTCTTTTCGCTGTGTGACATACTTAGACTGTCCCGGCTTTCTCCTGTCGAGAAACACCTGTATGTCCTCCTCGCAAAGTTCAAGTCCCGCCGGGCAGCCGTCAATCACAACTCCAAGTGCCTTTCCGTGTGATTCGCCCCATGTACTTATCCTGAATATATTTCCAAATGTTGAACCTGACATATATTACTCCAATCAAACAAATTTGCATTAAGTATATCATACTTGTCAATTTTATGAAATCAAAATCTGGCAAAAATCACTTTCTATTCTTCTATTGTTATGACATCTTTCAGAATATAATTAAATGAAGGTGCCGAACGGTCACGGTTTTCCTCATAACCTTGGGATAAATCATAAATATCCTCCGGGTCGTCCACATTCACTCCCAGATAATCTCCCTTAAACACATAAAGCTCACCTCTTTTAAGCTTTTCGATTACCTCATCAAGCTTCTCTTTTGTTCCATCTGCCGCAATAACTTCATTAAGCTTGAGCATCTCAACCCAATCCTCGTCAAAGCCTGCCCCTATATCATTGCCGTTAACTTTTCCTCTGACTGTCTTCTCTATATTGCGTCCTTCCAGAACCGCTCCGACAGCACCTGTGACATAAGGCTTCCAATTAATTTTGCATCCTGTTATGTATGTCGTCGGTGCAATATCCGCCATACTCTGATTGTAGCTTATAAGGTATACCGGTGTACCGGCATCCGTCTCTTCACAAGCTATAGCCGGACCGGCCGTGTCGGAATGCTGTGATATAATAACACAGCCCTCGTTAATAAGCTCCGCCGCATATTTTTTCTCAAGAAGATAGTCATTCCATTTGTATGTATATTTCACAGTCATTACGGCATCCGGCACAACGGAACGCACACCCAGAAGAAATGCCGTGTAGCCCGAAATAACCTCAGCATAAGGATACGCTGCCACATATCCTATTTTCGCATCATCCACCGTGATTCTGCCATTTTCAATAAGCTCCTTGAGCTTCATTCCCGCCGCAACGCCGGACGCATATCTGCCCTCGTATATCGCGCCCATAAAGGTATGATAATTTTTCAGATGCGGCTCCTCATTGGCATTGTCACAGGTTGCCATGCAGAACTCAATATCCGGGTATCTCCCGGCGAATTCCTTTGTCGTCACTCCGTAATTGTAGCTTGTTGAAAATATGATGCTGCATCCTGCATCCACAAGCTGCTGCAGATAATTTTCCTCTGTTCCCTCAGCCACATTATACATCGCAATCACCTCGACTCTGTCAGGATACAGCTTTTCAAGCTCATTCTGTGCATCAATAAAATTGTTCGTGTATCCTGTGCTTGCATCACCAACATACATAAATCCTACTTTTATTACCGCATCATCATCACGCTTAAAAACAAATGTCCACAACATGGAAAATGCAAACACACAGATACACGTCAAAAATGTTATTATATATGTCCTTTTCATACGTTTCTTCCCTCCACATCACTGTTCATGCTGTGATACATGCTCTCAACATCAATTCTTCCGACATCAATAAGCTCCAGCAGAATATCAACCAGCTTCGGGTCAAACTGTGTTCCTCTCCCCTTCCTTATCTCCTCAATCACATGCTTCATGTCAAGCTGTTTTCTGTACACTCGGTTGGCAGTCATAGCATCGAATGCATCAGCTATTCCTATTATTCTGGCATTAAGCGGAATTTCTTCCCCCTTAAGTCCATGAACATAACCTTTTCCGTCATATCTCTCATGATGATACAAAGCCCCATCCTCCACATGCTCTATGAGAGTGAAGCTCTTTAATATCTCTCCGCCCTTAACAACATGCGATTTCATGACTGCGTACTCATCATCTGTAAGCCTGTCCGGCTTATTCAGTATTCTGTCAGGGATTCCGATTTTACCGATATCGTGAAGCAGTGCCGCCTTTTTAAGCTGTTCACACTGTGTATCGTCAAATCCCAGCTCCTTTCCGATAAGAACGGAATACTCTGCAACTCTCGCTGAATGCTGACTCGTATTCACATCCTTAGCGTCCACTGTTCTTGCAATCGTGAGTACCGTCTCATTTCCAAGCTCAAGCTGCGTCTTTGCAAGTTCAAGCTCCTTCTTTTGGAGGCTCAGCACACGTTGTACCTGTGTTCTGAAGATAAGCCATGTAAGGTATGCAACCGCTATGGCAAAAACAGCCACCATATAAAGTATGAACCACCAGTGATCGTATATCTCGGCTTCCTTAATAATGGTATATGTATTCTCCACAATCGGATTCTGTCCCTTGCTATCCAACACAGAAAGGTGAAAGGTATATGTGCCTATAGGCAGCCCCGTGTAGATAATTCCCGAAAGTTCACTCTGTGGCATAACTCTCGGCTTATCGTCATAGCCCTCAAGGTACACGCTGACATAAGGCACATTGACCGAATAATTGATTATTTCAGGGAATATTTCAATCTTCTGTACTCCGCTTGCTATTCTTATGTCCTCTCCGCTGTCAACAATATACTTCACATTGTCCAGCTCAATTGACTTCATCTGCATTCTGTAAGAACGTATTGATACCTCATAGTTATTTAGATTCATGCACATGACACCGACATCCGTGGACAGATACACATCTCCATCCTCATCAATGCCATTCCATGCATTAGGCGTAAGCGCGGCATCCAAACCTGCTCTACTGTCTAACAGCTTATACTCAATATCTTTTCCCGCCAGCATTTCATTCTTATCTACGACATATATTCCGGCAGAACTCAACACAAACAGCGTATTGTCACTTCCGACCACCACATCATAATTATTATAGTACGGGAAATTGTCGAGTATTCTTATTCCTTCATTATCCATATAGCAGATATTGTTGCTTGTTACAACAAAGATGCCTCCATTCTCCTCATCCTTCACCATTCTAAGCACTACCTCAGAACTTAAGCCGTCGTCTTTCCCCAGGTTGTCAACCACTTTTCCGTCTTTTATGACATCTATTCCGTTTCCGTCGGTGCCGGCAAGTATCGTTCCGTCCGATTGTTCAATCGCACAGAGCACCTTTGGGTTATTCATCCCGTCCTGATAACCGACAATATTCTTAACCTCACCGTTTTTTATAAATGTAAGTCCCAAATCGCCTGCCGCAAGCATCTCACCGCCCTCTAGCTCAACCATTGTCCTGAACTTGCTGCCACCGGCACCGTTATTGCTGTCATACACCAAAAGTTCTTCATCTGCTGTAAGCTCATACACACCTTTACCTGACGTGCATATCCACATATTTTCATGCGTATCCGTATAAATACACCTAATTCTTACCCCGTCCAAAGCTTCCGTCAGTTCATTTTCACATACTGTATCCGCCTCTTCGTCATATATCACAAGCCCTCTGTCCGTTCCGATATAAAGCACGCCATCCTTGACAGCCGTAGAATTGACAACCTGCTCCTCATCCTCAGAACTATAATCAGCCCATGAAAATATTGACTTACACATTCTCATTACACCAAGCCTTGACGACGTAAACCACAGATTTCCCTGATAATCGACAAGCATGTGGTCTATCGAGCTGTTAAATGCTCCTGTGTTAATCAACTGATAATTGCCGTTACAGTCAAAATATGCTGCTCCATTATCAGCACACACAAACAGCGTCCCGTCATCATAAAAATACAGCGATTTTATGTTCTGAATACCTTCACACACCAATGTCCTCTGATACACTACGGCATTACCCGCAAGTGAATATATCTCAATTTCGTTGTCCGATGTACCCGCATACAATGTATCTTCAATAAAAAGACAACTCGTATAGCCAACACCATCATCGTTCACAATCTTTTCTGTTATAGTGCCTGAATTAACCAGATAAAGAGAGCCCTCATCCGTCACAACAGCGACATTTCCCACTGAATCTGCCGATATGCTTCTGGCATAGGTTACTTCATGAATCGTCTGCTTCACCGATAGACCTCCTGCCAATGTGAGCACCGAAAGCTCACCCGTCGTACCGACATAGTAATCACCATCCGCACTCTGGGTAATACAACGCACCGAGTCAGCCGCAAGTCCGTCCTCATGTGAAATGACATTACTCAATGTATCTTTTATGATTATAGATACACCGCTGTCGTTCGTTCCTATCCACAATCTGCCCTCCTCATCCCTGTAGAGGCAGTTAACAGTCTTTACAGACTCATACTCGTCAATCCACTCAAAATCAGAGCCATTGTATCTGTACAATCCGCCGTAGGTTCCAAACCACAATACTCCGTCATTTGTCTGCGCAATATCATTAGCAAGTCCTCCCGGAATGCCGTTTTTTCTTCCATATATGGTCTGGAGATATTTATTGTAATCCTCCGCAAGCTTTCCTTCATCCTCACCGCCTGCCGTCTCGGTATACTCCTTTGCCTGCACACCCTGAACAAGCATACCGCACATTAGAACAAGCGTAAGCACATGCGCCATAATCTTTTTGATATTTGATTTCTTTTTTGTCCTATCCTTTTTACCGTAATACAGCTTGATTAAAAGATACAGTGTGAAAACCGTGATGACCTTGTCAAGAAAATCAAGATAAAACTCCCCCATACAGCAGCTTATAAGATTGTTAAAGCCAATCTTTTTCATGGCGTTGATAACCCCATCCCCCCATATGTTTTGCGTATATCCGCCAAAGAACCTGAAATTGAGCGGCACAGATATAAGAACTGACAGAACAGTCACAAGAAAGCTTACCGACAGAACCCCAAAAAGACTTTTTAAATATCCTTTCTTAGCGCACAGACCGACCTCGATTCCGACCATCGCGCTGACACAGGCATATATCACATAATCCCACGAATGCGTGGCGGCATAGATGAGATTCACGGTCACACCAACCATCGCACCGCACACCGGGCCTGACACATACGCGGCAAGCATCGTTCCAAACGCATCAAGCCACATCGGCAGCCTCAAATTGAGTGCAAAAAGCTTACCCACATAGTTAACCGCAACACACCCCGCCATAAACATGGCAATCACATACCACTTTCTATTCTTCATCCTGCGTTCCTCCGGCATTTATCGCATATTATGATGTACTCATTTTGAGATATCATATTATTTTTTACTTTAATACGCTAAATCAAATATATCATATAACAGAATGAAGCTTTTGTAAATCGGACTAATGGGCGAGTTTTAAGGATACCATGATATTATGCTGACATTGTTATATGTATGAATGTTTTATTTATCAAATAACACATAAAAAATACCGCAGTGAGTGTCCCCATTCACCGCGGTATATATTTTCAAACCTATATAAATTGCAAAGCCTCCAACAATCAATATGTAAACGGAATATAATGTATTGCCTGTATGTACTACAACGCCTTGAACATTTAGTTGTAGTGCATACTTGCAATACATTATATTCTTTTAGTACACATTGGATATCCTACATCCACACCTTACCCTCAATCTTGCCATTGATTACATAGTATGCCGTGTAATCCTGCGGCTTTACATATACATCAAGAGTCTTGATAGTGGATAATCTGTGACCTGCTGCAACCCACTCGTCCTTAATCTTTGCAACTATATCATCAACCTTGCGCTGTGTTCCGTTGAACTCAACAACAACATTAACGCCCAACGCTTCTTCCTTATCTGCCTTTGCAGTCTTCGCTGTCTTAGCCGCTGCCTTATTGCTCTTAGCTGCCGGCTTCTTCTCTGTCTTAGCTGCCGCATCCTGACTCTTACGCGGTCTGCCGACCTTCTTAGCCGGCTCAGCCTTAACTTCTGCTGTCTTTATCTCTGCCTTGGCTTCCTCTGTCTTAATTTCTGCTGCCTTTACCTCAGGCTTAACCTCTGCCTTAACTTCCGCTGCCTTTACCTCAGGCTTAACCTCTGCCTTAACTTCTGCTGCCTTAACTTCTGCTGCCTTTACCTCAGGCTTAACCTGTACTGCCTTTGCCTCCGCTGCCTTTGCTGCCTTCTTAGCTGCTCTTGCATTTGCCATCTTGATTTCCTCCTTCTTTCTCTTCCTTGTAAAGCGGACATTCGCAATCCGCTTTCGCTGCTTGCTCATGAACGCAGTCGCTTTGCGAACTGTCAGTGGGAGCTTTTAACTCCCACTGACATAAGCATCCCCCTTACCAACTGCTTAGTGCTCTGCACACTTGAAGCGGGGGATTGCTCATTCTGCGTTCATGCTTTCTTTTTCCATCTGCCGATGCCGTCACTTCTACGGATGTTTTGCAAGCAGATATCTGACCTTTTTACCTTCCACACGAATGTCGACATTCGTCTGGTCACCTCCGAATTCCCCGTCTAATACCCATGGTATCGGCTCCTTGCTTGTAAAAGTAATCTCCTTACATTTAAGATGCTTAACCATACTGTTGTCATTCTGAAATATAAAGCCATTGAACATGGTCTGGAATTCAACAGGATTCTTCGGTCCCCTTATTAGTATAACCTCAAATAATCCGTCGTCAAGCTTAATTTCTTTTCCGGCAATCCCCTTCATGCCGCCGACAGATTTAGAGTTAGATACCATGCCGTATATGAACTTGTCCTCTAATGTTTCTCCGTTTACCTCTATCTTGAGTTCGTAAGATTTAAGACTCGCAAAGCTCTTCATACTCTCAATTATATACGCCTGATGCCCCAAAGTGTTTTTAAGCTGCTGAGGTGTTGCATACGACACCTCTGTAAATAATCCGAAGGCTGCAACATAATTGAACCATCTTCCGTTAAATGAACCGACATCACAAAGATATTCCGTACCCTCAAGTATATTGCCCACCGCATGAGTGACCGTCTTAGGTATTAGCAGACTTGACGCAAAATCATTCGTACTTCCGCTCGGAATATATCCCATAGGCTTGTCAAGCCCACTGTCAAGCATTCCCGAAACTGCCTCATTGAGGGTTCCGTCGCCACCACTGCATACTATGACATCATAGTCCGCCGCATTATCTCTTATGTATTCGTAGCAATCCTTCTCACGCTTTGTCGGATACACCGTAACAAGATATCCTGCCTTTGAAAATTCATTGGTAATTTCAAAAAGATGGTCCTTAACATGAGCCTTGCCCGACCACGGATTAAATATAAACAACAATCGGTTCACAAGAATCCTCCTTTTTATCAAGCCTCAGGTGTCAATCAATTTCTGTAAGTTAATAATTTCGTGAATTACTTAAGCAATCCGGAAAGCACACCTGCAACCACATCGTTCTCCTCATCAGTCTTGACAGAAAGACGTATATAATTTCCGCCGTTAAGTCCTTCCTTGGTTGAGAGATCCTTAATTAAAATATTGTATTTGTTGAGCATTATGTCGGCAAGCTTTCTCGATGACATGCCGTTTTCAAGATGGCACATAACATAGTTAGCCTGCGATGGAAATACCCTGAGTGCCGGAATTGCTGCAAGCTTATCAAGATACCTCGTCCTGACATCCATAAAGCGTCTCATGGCCTCCTCATAATCAGCCTTATACTTCTCAATTATCTGCATGTAATACTCTGCAAACGAATTGATATTCCATATCGCGACATCCTTCTTCATTGCAGCTATCATCCTGTCATCCGCTGATGCAATTATTCCAAGTCTGAGCCCCGGAACACCGAATGACTTAGATATGCTCTTTAACACAATAAGCTTTCTGTGATTGTCAATTATCTCCTGTGTGAGAAGCGTCTGCTCCGGAATATCCGCAAAATCCACAAAGGACTCGTCAACAATTATATTAATATTTCTCCTTGCAGCCCACTCCTCAAGTCTTAAGATGTCATCCCGCATAATAAAATGACCCGAAGGGTTGTCCGGATTTACAAGTACAATCGCCTGAACGTCCTTATCTTTGTAAAATTCCATTATATCATCGACCGTGTAGGTGAAATCCTCATTTATTACCCAAAACGGAACAAGCTGCTCCTTCTTTTTTCTGTGAGGGTACTCCTCAAATGTCGGATATATAAGTCCTATATTTCCGGAAAAATTCTCCATGAGAGACTTGATAAGCTCCGCAGTTCCGTTACCTACGCACACCTGCTCCGGTCTTAACTCAAAATACTTTGCGGCGAGCAGACTGTTGACAGCCATTCCCGACGGATACTCTCTTATAAGTGTCTCAAAGTTAGCCTTCATCTCATCCATAAAGCGCTGATTAGGAAAAAACGGATTTACAAGGTAACAGAAGTCATACATTCCCTCATATCTCCAGTAACCTCCAAACCGTCTCATATACCTTGTAAGCTTCTCGTCTCCCTCGGCAAATATGCTCTCGGCAATGTCTATATCCTGTATATCATTAATCTCATACCACTTCTCATTTTCAAGAACAAGTGCCTTTAAGACACGCTGCTCCTTAAATGCAACGACCTTAAGAGCTGACTCATAATGGGTCTTATTGCCCCACGCCTGTACATACGCCGCGAGAAGCGGAAGATATACCTTATTCAGATAATTTTTAGAGAGCTTGTACATGCTGACAGTCTTATAATAACTGTCCATGTCCTGAAAAGCAAAATTATCGGCACCTATGAAATCGTTGATATATCCGTCCTTATCCAGCGTCACAATCGAACCGTCCATCCATGGCTTCGGTCTTGATACAAAAGTAAGACATTCCTCATCCGACTCTAATATTCTGTCGACAACCGCACTTTCATATAGGATATCCGATTCAATTATCAGTGTATCGTCGGCTTCCAGGTACTCTCCTGCAAGACTTAATGAATAAAGGTTGCTTGTCGTCTCATATTCATCATTATTAATATATACCACCGGTGTCTTAAGTCCAAGTGAGTCGACATGTGCCGTAAGTCCTTCATGCTTATAGCCCGTCACTATAACAATTCTCGAAAAATTCTTATCATCAAGAATCCTTAAGCCCCTCTCTATTATGGTCTTTCCACCTATCTTAACCATACATTTTGTCTTGTCACTTGTATGTTCCTTAAGTCTTTTGCCCATTCCGGCAGCAAGTATAACAGCCTGCATTGCAAGTCCTCCATAAATTTATCGATTATCAGTCAGCGTATCCGCTCTTAACCCATGCAACCGCATGCTCATAATCGGCCATAGTATCTATCTCTTTTGTTCTTATAAGCTCCATCGGCAGCGGAAGAAGCGGCACCATCATATCACATACATGGCGGTCTCCCGGTGTCAGTCTTGCCGTCCTTACCTGAGCAAGACCTGTCCACTCATATTCACCCTCTTCTCTTGAGAAGCCCACGCCATATATCTGTCCGTTCTGCGTGAGCGTCTTCATAAGCATCGGGTCCTCAGTGCACGGTATCGCTCCGCACACACACTCCTTATCCGAATCAAGCACTCTTCTAAGATCATCAGGATGAACCAGAAGGTCGCCGTCAAGTGACACAACCATATCTGCCGCATGCTTGATGGCTAGTGAAAAGCTTCCACCTGTACCTGTGTTTCTGTAATTGTGGTTAAACACAAACAAAATATCCTTGCGATAGGAATTAACCACCTCAATAACCTTCTCCATCTGATATCCGACTACAATACGAATATCATCAAAGTCCTTCAAAAGCTCAAGCTGTCTTATAATGAGTGGCTTGCCATCTATGTCTATAAGTGCCTTTGTGGAACCTATTCCAAGTCTTGTCCCCATTCCCGCACAGCTTATAACAATCGTCTTAGAAACTGACATAATTTTTCCTCCGAATATGTTGCATGTGTTGCACACTTTAAAACTGCCGGCGCAATATCCCTGACTCCTCCGAAGCCGATTCCGACCTCTGCTGCCGCAATCATCTGCGCATCATTGTTCCCATCACCTATAGCTGCAAAAGGTCTGTCCTTAAACTCACTCACGACCTCACCCTTGTCAACCACATAGTCGACACTCACAATCTTATCGTTCTCAACGGAAGCCTTAGAACAGAAATAATGTCCGTCCATCCCAAGCCCGGTCATAAGATCCTTAATCCATATATCAAGGTTGCCCGTCACCACATAACAGCGTTCCTTATTCTCTCTTATAAACTGAACTAATTTCTCGTTCAGCGGAACTCCTGCAATAATACTTCTTACCGTACTCACGGGAATCCCGGACAAAAGCTTTACCCTCTCAAGAAAACTGTGGTCAAACGGAATCTCTCCCGCCATGGTTTTCTCCGTAAGCTCTCTCATCTGCTTTTCCTTATTTATCTTCACTGCTATCTCAGGCAGTATCTCGGCTTTCGTTATTGTAGCATCAAGATCGAACAAAAATACATAATCACTCAAAATAAGCCCTCCTCACGACAAATTATACATCCGCACAAATCATGGCAATATATTAAGATATTAGCACGTTACAGACAAATGTGCAAGATAGCGGATTTTTTGATGTCATTGATATTTGCAATCCGTTTTGCCGCTTGCGGGCTTTCTCTGCGGCGGACGCTTGCGGCATCTGCATTGTACGCCGCAGTGTGCATCCCCGCGGAGCACAAAAACAACCCCGCAGACTCTCGTTAACGCCTGCGGGGTATTGACCACCTTCATCACCGCAGGAAGCCTATTCCTGCTCATCATCCTCATCTACACACTCAATTTTGCTCACCGACACTTCGTAAGCCGTTCTCTTAATCTGGGTATCCTCATCAAGCTTCTTGGTATATTCCCTGCTCTGAACACGTCCCCATATACGGATATGTTCGCCAATCTTGAAGCCTGCAGCATATCTTGCGTTACGTCCCCACGCTATGCAAGGTATGTAGTCAGACTTGCCGTAAGGACGGTTGACGGCAATAAGAATATCCGCTATCTCTCTTCCGAGAGGAGTCTTTCTGTAAACAGGCGGCTTACAGATATATCCGTCAAGGAATATCTGGTTGGTATTAGTTGCCTCCTCTGTCTCCTCGGCAAGAGCGAATTCCCTCGCAAAAATGGAAAGTACGAGACGGTTGTGATTCTCCTCATGGCGGTTATACGAACGGAACTGTCCTGTAGCCTCGATAATCATTCCACGATAATCCTCCGTCACATCGACAAGTCTCTCCGACACCATAAGCGGTATGATGTCGACACTGTTACTCAATCGATTCACTGCAATGTCAACCATGTAGAATCCCTCCCCAAAGACCTCATGGCTGTAGGTGAAATCCGAAACAACCTCACCAATGATTGTTACCCTGTTGTTTTCAATTACTTTGTCAAGCATTCTTCTGTTTCTCCCTTCATTTTTGGCGGCATCGTATTCTTCAATCACGATACTGTACGCCTGATAATATCTTTATCCCTAAATATATATGCAAAATGTGTTCAAATATTCACGAAAGCATAAAAAAAATATAAAAAATTTTAAAAATCGCATTAAAATCTGTCACATATTTGCATTTTCTTCTTATAAAATGTAAATCAGGACTTGTTTTTATCAAAATATGTGATAAACTGGTAAAGTTGAAAATTTAGGTTTACGTTTTTAGGAGCGCAAATGTGCGCAGAAATGAGGAAATTTATGAAAACAACCCGTAATGATGTCAGAAATATTGCGATTATCGCCCATGTAGACCATGGTAAGACAACATTAGTAGACGTGATGTTAAAGCAGAGCGGAACATTCCGTGAAAATCAGGAAGTGGCAGAACGAGTGATGGATTCCAACGATATAGAACGTGAAAGAGGAATCACAATTCTCTCTAAGAATACTGCCGTATATTATAAGGACACAAAGATTAACATTATTGATACTCCGGGCCATGCAGATTTCGGCGGCGAAGTTGAGCGAGTTTTAAAGATGGTTAACGGTGTGGTTCTCGTAGTTGACGCTTACGAGGGTGCAATGCCTCAGACAAAGTTCGTTCTCAGAAAGGCTCTTGAACTTGACCTTGATGTAATTGTATGTGTCAATAAGATTGACCGTCCTGAGGCAAGACCTAACGAGGTAGTTGATGAAGTGTTAGAGCTTTTAATGGACTTAAATGCCAGCGACAAGCAGCTTGATTGTCCGTTCATCTTTGCATCTGCAAAGGCAGGCTTTGCAAAGTACAGCCTTGACGATGATTCAACAGACATGACTCCTCTCTTCGAGACAATATTAAAGCATATCCCTGCACCTGAGGGCGACCCTGATGCAGACCCACAGATTCTCATCAGTACAATTGATTACAACGAGTATGTGGGAAGAATCGGTGTCGGCAAGGTCGACAACGGTACAATCAAGGTTAATCAGGATCTTATGCTTGTCAACCACCACAACCCTGACAAGAAGATGAAGGTTAAGATTGGTAAGCTCTATGAATTCGAGGGACTTAACAAGAAGGAAGTAAATGAAGCAACCATCGGTTCAATCGTGGCAATATCAGGTATCGCAGAGCTTCACATCGGTGATACGCTTACTTCAATCAATAACCCGGTAGCTATCCCTTTCCAGAAGATTTCAGAGCCTACAATCGCTATGAATTTCATAGTTAACGACAGCCCTCTTGCCGGCAAGGAAGGAAAATATATCACATCCCGTCATCTCCGTGACAGACTCTTCAGAGAGCTCAACACGGATGTCAGCTTAAGAGTTGAGGAGACTGACACGACAGAAGCATTCAAGGTATCAGGACGTGGTGAGCTTCATCTTTCCGTTCTTATCGAGAATATGCGCCGGGAGGGTTATGAGTTCGCAGTAAGTAAAGCAGAGGTTCTCTACCACTACGACGAGCGCGGTCAGAAGCTTGAGCCTATGGAGATTGCATACGTTGATGTTCCTGATGAATTCTCGGGTACGGTAATCCAGAAGCTCAGCAACCGTAAGGGCGAACTGAACGGTATGTCCCCTGCCAACGGAGGCTATACAAGACTTGAGTTCTCAATTCCATCCCGTGGACTTATAGGCTACAGAGGCGAGTTCATGACAGATACCAAGGGTAACGGTATACTCAATACAACCTTCGACGGCTACGGTCCGTACAAGGGAGATATCCAGTACCGTAAGCAGGGCTCTCTCATCGCCAGTGAAGCAGGTGAGACCGTAACCTACGGTCTTTACAACGCACAGGAGCGCGGTCTTCTCTTCGTAGGTCCGGGCGAGCAGGTATACGGCGGTATGATTGTCGGTCAGAACGGCAAGGCAGAGGACATTGAAGTCAATGTATGTAAGAAGAAACAGCTCACAAATACACGTTCATCAAGTGCGGATGAGGCACTTCGTCTCACACCTCCTAAGATACTAAGCCTTGAGCAGGCACTTGAATTCATTGATACGGATGAGCTCCTTGAGATTACTCCTAAGAATCTTCGTATTCGTAAGAAGATTCTCGACGGAACAGCAAGATATCGCGCTAAAAGAAACGCATCCAACTAAAGAAAGTCAAAAATGGCGGGAATAATCCCGCCATTTTTGGCTTCTCTTTATCTTACAAATATACCATCAAGACACAAGGCTCCCCATCCGGTTCTCTTAGAGGGTACAGGTTCACCCGGAAGATGTCTTGCACTTTTTATCAGATATGCTTTGATTTTTTCTCCATACAGATATGCATCGTTTCCCTCAACTATCCCCCACTGCATCATAAGCGCCGCACTTCCGCTCACAAAAGGTACTGCCATCGAGGTTCCGCTCCTCATTGTATATCCTCCATTTACAGCCGTTGATATGATATCAACTCCCGGAGCGACAATATCCGGCTTCACATTATCTCTTAATCTTGTATAGCCTCTTCCCGAAAAATCAGCATAGGCATCCGTTCTTGAATTGTATGCCCCTACCGTTATCACCTTATCCGCAGCCGACGGAACGGTAAGAGTCGTCTCCTCAACGGGAAAGAAAAATCTCGTATCTTCGTTCAATGTGCTGCTGTCGGGAAGCCATAAATCATATTGTCCGTCGACAATTCTAATGGGCGTGAGTGTGATTTTCCACACTCCGGGTGCAATATATCCGCTGCCCGGCATAAGCTCAAAATAAATCTGCTGATACCTGCTGTATGGTGTTGGTTCACCGTAATACACATATACTTTCGTCCCGTCAATCAAATAACTGCCCGCTCCATAAGTTCTAAGCTGTCCGCTGCCGGCTCCCGAAGGTGCGGTAATTTCAATCCCGTACTCATCGGCATAATTCTTCCATAATTGAATATTCAAACCCGTCTCATATTCACCGATTGCAAGTTCAACTATATCCACCTGAGTTTTTTTCAGTACCCCGCCCGTATGTATTCCTCTGCCTGCCTCGTTGCCGCTGCCACAGACAATCACATTCTTCCAGACATCCGCTGCCGCATTGAGGTACGTCGACAGAAGGTCTGTTCCGTCATGTGACCCCTGATTGTTGCCAAAGCTCAGATTGACTGCTACAGGCTTTTTTAGTCTCTGCGCCTGCATTATACAGTAGTTAACCGCCTCCATAAGCCTCGTTGTTCTTGGAAACTGACTTTGACGTGAATCTCCCAGCTTGACAATCAATAGCTCACTCTCATAGGCAACACCTCTATAAATTTCCGATGAGCCCCTTCCATTACCGGCAGCAATCCCCGTAACAAAGGTTCCATGTCCTGAATAATCCCTTGACAGCCGAAGCGACCTCATAGCCGTCTCATCCCCCGAAAGTGCACTGTCAATAATCTCCCTTGTATACTCAGTTCCAACATTGTACCCATCGGGCGGTTCATATCCGGAGTACTCGGATGATACGGTCTGATCCCACAGTCTCACTATTCTGGTACTTCCATCTTCATTTTTAAAATCTCTGTTATTCCAATCTATTCCGCTGTCAATTACGGCTACAAGTGTATCCCTTCCGCTTAACTTATATGGTTCATTCCATGCGTAATAGATGCAGGAGCGCGCAGCCGCCTGACTTATCGAATAGAATAATCTTCGTGGTTTCTCGACGTATTCCACTTCAGTGAAAGCCGCAAATCTATCTATCATATTCTGCGGCATCGTGACAATAGCATATCCGCCCAACAGTAACACCGCACTTCCGCCAAGCTCCTCTGCGCGCGCTGCCACATCTCCATTGTACTTTACAATGAGCTCCCATGTATCATTGAAGGAATCGTATCCCACACCAAGCTCAGATGACTCCGCACGCACATCATTGCCAATATCTATGGCAAGACTTAAATCATCCGAAAGCTTCTGATTTCTCTTATCCTTAAATTCACGCTCTTCCGCATCATTGATATTGTCCATAAAAAATTATACTACCATTTTTCTGCTCTCTATAACATAGCATAATACGGAAAAAAAAATTACCGCAATATGCTATGTTTATACCGATAGTTACGATTTATTATAATAATCGTAAGTGTTTTATACACTTTCGATTATCTGAACAGTATTTCATGGTGCCGCCTGCCACGGCGTTATGGAGCTTATTCTTGTACAAAGGAGGTCAAATGTTTTTTAATTCTATCATCTTTTTTGATTTTCTTGAAATCATGTGGGACTGTTAAGTTCAGACATTCCTATACATTCAAGATCCCTGTTATAAAATTCCAACAGATATGAACGAAGCTTTGCGGCATCCTCATCAATTCCCATATTTTTGAACATAATATAGGCACTTATATACTCTTTTATGACCTCTTCTTCATCATGCTTAAGCCCTTGAAGAACGGTCGCCATACAGCAGCACAGATATGGAAGCATTCGGAATTTTCCGCTTTTTATGCATACATCACGTCCAAGTTCTATGTACTCCTTCGCCTCCTCGAAACGAAGCTGTTCATTAAGCCACTTGGCGAGATTGCACAGAATCATCGGGTATCTGATACTGCTGACTCCGGTTACGGAATACTGTTCTCTCAGTGCATCCGTAAGATTTATCATAAGGTTGAGTGCCGTGATACGCTTTCCGTTCCTCCAATATGATACAGCCATCACGTTAATGACATTCACTTCCATATCAGTCATAAAAAATCTAATTTTCTTCGATTTATCAAACTGCGGACAGGTATACCTGATTGCTTCCTCCGTCATACTGATTGCTGTCTCATATTGTCTGTCTATAAAACACTTCTTAACTGCGGTTATGGTATCTGACAACTGCCTTCTGAATTTATTCTTATCCATCAGCTTCTTCTTATCCGTCACATACTCATACGCTTCAAGATACTGTCTGTTTGCCAGCATCCCTCCTACATTCCGGCTTATCTTATAAAATTCGTACTCCTCATTGGAAACAAATGAAAGATAAGCACTGCCCTCAAGTCCAAGCCTGTCGAGCAGTGCCATTGCCTTTTCCATGGTGGGGGTCTGTTCACTGTGTTCAATTCTTGATAGTGTACTCACCGCACATATTCCAAAACACAGCTCCTCCTGCGATATTCCGCGTTTTTCACGTTCATGCTTTATAACCGAACCAATCGTGTACATGATATTTTCTCCTTTGCCTAATCGTAATGTCTGTCACACCCGTCAGGCGGAAAAAAGATAATATCAGAAATATTTGTAAAACACCATACAAGCTTGTTACAGTTTTATTTCACGATTAACTGATACTGAATAAATTGTACATTCCTTTACCTTCACCCTGCTGATCTGCTCAACAGCCCGCGCATATAATTTAAGCTGTTCGCTGTAACGTGCCTTGAGTATATTCTCAGCATTTTCTTCGTCAACTTTGTCCGTCTTGTAATCTACAATAACCATCTCACCATCTTCTTCAAAACAGCAGTCAATAATACCCTGTACAAGAATTATATCCCGGCATCCGCTGTATTCGCTCTTTAACGTCTCTGCCGGAAATCCGGTTATGAACTGTCTCTCCCTGTACATTTTGCCTGATAAAGCTGCATCTTTCATTCTTTTACCAAGTCCGGTCTTTAAAAATACAACAAGTTTATTCGGGTTTACAAGTTCTTCGTACTCCACGTCCATCTTTTTATCAAGAACAAGACTGTGAATAAATGCTTTCATCGAGCCGTAATCCGGTGAAACCCCATAATCTAAAAGCTCAAATACCTTATGATAGGCATTTCCCCTCTCTGCACCCGGATTTCTCTCCTCACTATCTTCCAAATTCATTACAGGCTTGTCAGCCTTGACACTCACAAGCCGGACAGCCTCATTGTCTGCTTCATCTATGGCTTCATGCTTTAACTCGGATACTGAAAACTTACCCGGAAGATGTACCGCTGCTTCATTTGCATATTTAAAATTAAAGCGTTGTCTGAACTCATTCTCCAGCTTTTCATTCTCAACCTGAGCCTCTTTATTTTCATCAACAGCCTCAAACGCTGTATCACATGAATAGAGCTTATCTATGTTTTCAACAACCACAACGCTCGTCTTTGCCGTGCCGCTCTTAAAGAATGCGGGTGCCGCAAGGTCAAGATAATTTGTCGAATCATACACATAGCCGTAATCACCGCCACGAGACTGTGCCCTTGCTCTCCAGCCTGCCGTCGAACTCCCGGCATCCTTAACCGCTCCGACAAGAATAAGCTTCTCCACAGCTCTCGTCAGTGCAACATACAGAATTCTCAGTTCTTCACCTATGGCATTTATCTTCATGCTTTCCGCCATCGCACGCTTATGAAAGCTCTTTTTTCTGACCCTTGATGTAACATCAACCATATCGGTTCCGATGCCGTAATCCACATGAAAGCCCACTCTCTCCGACAAGTCCCTGAGATTATACTTTTTTTCCATGTCAGCCACAAAGACAATAGGAAATTCCAAGCCCTTACTCTTGTGAATACTCATTATTCGCACGACATCATCGTTCTCTGAAAGAGTGTCCGCCTCCCCCATATCTATCTCATATTTCTGAATCTTGTCAATATATCTTAAAAAATTAAACAGACCGTGAAAGCTGGTGCGCTCGAACTCTGCCGCCTTATCCACAAGTATGTCAAGATTTGCCATCCTTCTCTTTCCGTTCTCCTTGGATGCGGCATATACAATATATCCGGTATTATAGACAATGCTCTTTATAAGCTCATGAATTGGTGTGAATGCTGCTTTTCTTCTGTATTCACCTATAAAATCAAGGAATTTTGAAAGCTTTGCGGCAAGAACTTCATCATAATTCCCGCTCTCCGCGTTCTGTATATATTCAAGCACTGCCGTATACAGGTCACTCTTAGGAGAGCAGGCCTTCACATACGCAAGCTCCTGTGCCGTAAGATAGCAGAAGTATGACCGCAAAGCTCCTGCAAGTGCAATATCCTGACGCGGATTATCTATGACTTTAAGTATATTTAATACCTGTGCAATCTCATAGGTACTGAAATATCCGTAAGCCGTACTGCACACTGCCGGTATTCCCGCATCATTTAATGCCTTGGCATACTCAGGTCCTGCCACATTGGCACTTCTTAAAAGAATAACCATATCACGGTACTGCGCTCTTCTGTAGCCCCCGGCACCGCCATTTAACGTCTCATCAAAAAGCATCTGCGGCTCATCCCCGGTGAGCTCCTTTATTCTGCTCACTATAATCTTTGCCTCAATGCTCCTCTTTCCAAGCTCCTCCCTGTCAGCAGCATCTGCGTTCACTGCAAAACTATTCTGTTCCTGCGCATCCCGTGCCAAATCATCTTCCTTCTGCGGACCATTCTCCTCCACCGCCGTTGTATCGCACACGATAAGCTCAACCACATCGTCCGGCGTGTCAAACATCTTACCCGGAACCAATGCCGCATCCGCATCGTATTCCACACCTCCCAGACCTGCATGCATTATCGGCGCAAATATATCATTCACGGCATTTAACACATTGGCACGGCTTCTGAAATTCCTGTGCAGACATATAAGAACATTCCCGGCATCAGGACGCATCTCATAGGTATTATATTTCTCAAGAAATATTCCCGGATCTGCCTGTCTGAAGCTGTATATGCTCTGCTTTATATCACCAACCATGAATATATTGTTACCGCGCGAAACCGCTGTCAGTATAAGCTCCTGAACCATATTGCTGTCCTGATACTCATCAATATATATCTCCTCATACAACGATTGGAGTTCCTCTGCCGCATGTGTGATTCCCTCCTCCGAACGCAGCACCTTGAGAGCAAGATGCTCAACGTCCGAAAAGCTCAGTATGTTATTCTCACTCTTTACCTCGGCATACCTCCCGGTAAACCTCAGAACAAGCTCAATAAAAGCCGTTGTCGGAGCGCTCATGCACTGTATCATATTCACATTCTGCTCGGCACTCCACGCAAGAAGTTCACTCCTTACCTTGTCGATGCGGCTCTTTAGTCTCTTTCTGGTATCCTGTGCTGTTTTTTTAATCTCCTCGTCCGAACCCTTAGGAGCACTTGCAAGCTTTTCAAAATTAAAATCAAGCTTATCTCTCAGTTCATCATAGCTTTCTGCCTCGCACACGCGCTCAAGCATCTCACAATCCCTTGAAAAGGCGGAAATATATTTCTCTATGCCCCCCGGTGCTTCAAGCATTGCGATAACTTTTTTGTGTTCCTCAACCGATGCCTGTATAAGGCTCTTTACATGCGCCACTATAAATTTCACCACTGCTGAATTGTTGAATTCCTCAACCGATGAAATCTTATACCATTCCATGCATTCGGTAAGCCATCTTTCCGGATACGGGTGGCTCTGTGAAAATGTGTACAGCGATATTATCCACTCTGACAGGTTCTTATCGCTTTTTGCCGGGAGCTGTCCCTCCACAAACTCGATAAATGCAGGATTTTTTTCGGCATAAGCTTCCTCAATCACCTCATCGGCTGCATCTGACATCATGAGTGTAAGCTCACCTTCATCACCGATTCTGTAGGACGGGTCAAGGTCTATCGTATTGAAATAATTTCTCAGGATATAATTGCAAAAGCTGTCTATAGTACATATAACCGCATTGTCTAAAAGGGCAAGCTGGCTTCTGAGTCTCCTCACCCTGCTCTCATTATGTTCTGAGGCAAGCACCGATGCGAGAGCCGCTCCTATTCTCTCTCTCATCTGCGTTGCGGCAGCCTTGGTGAATGTGACCACAACTATCCTGTCAATGTCCATCGGATTATCTTCATCTAACACTCTTCTGATTATTCTTTCAACCATTACTGCCGTCTTTCCGGAACCGGCGGCGGCGGCAACAAGAAGGTTTGAATTTTTCTGTTCTATTACCCTTATCTGTTCATCTGTCCAATTTCTTGCCATCTTTTTTTACCCTCTCATTAAACATCTCATAACACTCATCATCGTTTTTAAGCTTCGTCGGCTTTCTGTATCTTCCCTTATCCGGGTCAAAGCCGCACACCAGCTTGTACGGACAATAATCACAGCTGTCCGGATACGGATCAGGTTTCACCTTTCCATCCGCAATCTGACTGCCAAGCTCCGCAAGCTTCATGGCAGAATATCCACCAAGCAGTCTCAGCCTGCTCTCCGTAGTCGCTGACGACGTCTTTGCAAGACTTCCGTCCTTGTTATAGGCAATAGGAATATAGCTTGATTTTCCGGACTTAGTAATATTGTCCAGAAGTGCTATTGATGTAAGCTCCCCATTAACTATACCCTGTGGCTTCAGCGCCGCAAGAATGTTGTCCTCCGGATTCTCACCGTCCGCATAGTCAACTATCGGGTTGTCGATATTGTAATACATCGCCGCCCCGGGTATATTCTCACCCATCAGGCTTTCAAGATATATCATAAGCTGCAAGGACAATCCATCGTATATTTTTCCAAGGTCCAGCGTCTTCTTACCTGACTTATAATCTATAATCTTGACATAGCTCTTGTCAGCATCATGTGCATAGTCTATTCGGTCAATCTTGCCTGCTATCTGCATACCCTCATGCTCAAACACAAAACTCTTCTCAAACTGTGACGGCACAAAGCTTCCCGCCGCGAGCTGTTTTCCCAGAGCCCACGCCGTGCGCTCTAACATTGAGAAAATCTTCTCCCTCATATACTCGTTACGGCTGCTGTCATAGAACACGGAATTATTGTAGTCCGTCATCGCGTACTCCACAGCCTCACGTATATAATCCTTCCGCTTATCCTCACCCACACTTGCAAAGTCAAGCTTCTCTTTCGCAAGCCTCATGGAATACGCCTTAAGTGCCTCATGAAACAGTGTACCAAGGTCGGCTGCTCCTATCTCATAGAGCTTTCTCTCCTCAAGAACCAGACCGTACTTTGCAAAATGAGCAAATGCACATGAGGCAAATGTCTCCATTCTGGATACACTTCCACAAAGCTTCTCCCCGTACAACAGCATTGCTGCCTTGCGGCTTATCGTCTCGTCACTCACACTTCTGAGCATGGTGTCCGCAAGCTCCCTGTACTTTTTTGCATACTCCGTATCGGTTTTCAGTACATTTAAAAGTGCATTCTCCTCATCGCCCAGCTCTTCTCCCTCATTAAGGCGCGAGAAGATATATCTGAATCCCTCGGTGCTGTTGTATATAAGCTGTGTCGGCTTCACCACATCATCCGACTCATACACGGCATCAGGAAACATTCTTCTTATATCCGCAATGAGCTTTGAGGGCTTTCCCTCGCGGTTGATTGTAAATGTAAGAAGCTCTGATGGCTTGGTAAGTAAAAGATATAAATAAAAGCTCTGCATGAACGCCTTCTGCCTTGATGTAGGTGACAGTTCAAGCCGCGCAGCACTTAAAAGCTCCCTCTCCGCCTCTGAAAACAGACCATGATTGGTATTCACCTGCGGCACAAGCCCTTCATTCACCCCGACAAAGAAAAGTGCCGATATATGGTCAAGTCTCGTCCTCTCGATGTCTCCTACCATAACCATGTCTATCGTCGGTGGAATGATTCCAATCTTAATCTCATTAAAACCGGCATCAAGTACATCCGAAAAACCCCTTATGCTCATCTTTTCATCGCCCAAAAGCTTCCTTGTCTGCTCGAAAAGTTCTATTATATCACCATAACACTGCCCATATTCCTTCGCTGCCGCCGCCTGATGCTCTGTCTCCATCTGCTCCTTAAGATCAAGAAGCTTCTCATATACACCGTTCTCATCCAAAAAAGTATTGAGCGCATCAATGTAATCTGCCACATTACTGTTCTCATCATGAAATACCTTATACAGTGGTTCCATGAGTTCACAGAGCTTTGTTCTTACGGCATTAACCATATCCATGTCCATCTCTCTCTTTGACGGAAACCTTCTTCGAAAAGGTTCATTATACCTTTTATATCCTCTTATTCCAAGCGCAAGCACGTAGTTCTCAAATATATCAACCTCATCCCTGTTAATTGAGCACATATATCCTTTCAGGAGACGAAATACAGCTTCGTAGGAGAAGTCCTTCTCAATTACCGCAAGCGCGGCTCTTATGTATTCAACCGCCGGATTTGCGAGAATTGCCCTCTTATTATCCATAAATGCAGGAATATCGTTCTCAGCAAACACATTGGCAATAATTTCTCTGTAATCCTCCATGCTGCTTGCTATTACGCCTATCTGCTTGTACCTGACTCCGCTCTGCGCAAGTCTTTTTATGTTCGCGGCGACATACTTCACCTCAGCCTTCTTTCCGAGTGCTGAGTACACCCTTATCTTCTCCGTGTGACCATCATACCGTTCAAGCTTTCTGTAAATATTTGCCTCAAGATGGGCAAGCTCCGGACTGTTGATAAATCTGTACGGAACATCCTGACCTATATTCTCTCTTATAACCTTAACATGATTCTTATCCGCGCATTCGCCTATACGCCTCATCATATCATAGCTCATGTTAAAGAGCCACCTGTCACCATCCACGGGCAGTGTCACGGTAAAATACATGCTCTCCGCCTTATCAAAAAGCAGCTCAATAAGCCGATACTGCACGGGCGTAAACCCCGTAAATCCGTCAAATGCGATTACGGCATTCTCAAGCAGCTTCGATTTATCCGCATAACCACACAGTATTCCCGTGATCTCCTCGGTCGTAATATATTTGTCCGATATATATTCACGAAATTCACTGTATATAAGTGAAATGTCATTTAACTTTCTTCTAAGCCTCTCATGGTTGTTAATTCCCCCCTCATCCAGCCTTGTGCATGCATCTCCAAGCATCTCCGGCGTTACTGAATACTGTAAAAGCTCCGATATAACCGACTTAATCTCACTTACGAAGCCCTGGCTGTCCTTCGGTCTTATTATCGTGAGCTTTTTCTTATTCTCATCAATAATTTTTCTGAGTATCAGATTCTTTCCCGTATCATCTATCGGTGTGGGAATTTCTATTCCAAGTTCTTCAAACACTCTGTATGCAAGACGGTTGAAGCTGACAATATCTATGCTGAAGGTTCCATGTCCCGCGCTGTTCTCAACAATATTTCTCTGTGCCTGCATTGTAAACTGTTCAGGCACCACAAGAAAAAGCCTTCTGTCAGGCTCTCTCTCCGAAATATCAAGAAGCGTATCATATAACCTCTTCGACTTGCCGCTTCCGCTGCTGCCCGCAAGAAATCTGATTTCCATATTCGATAAAATCCTCCTCATCCGACACTGATAATGCAAAACATATACATAAATAATATCATGTTCACGGTGCATTATGGTAGAAAAATTTTTATTCTGTAATATTTCTCTCCCCGCCTCATACACTATACAAAGCAGTAGTGCAAGGAGCCTATAATGAGTTCTGCAACCAAAATAGTTGTTTTTAAACTAAAGGAGCTGGTCATCACCGGTGTGCTCGCCCTGTTGGCAGTCATTCTGTTTATTCTTTTCATCATACATATCACATCAGGCTCAGCAAAAAAAAATGCCGATGACACGTTAAGTACCTTCACACCCGGCATATACACGGCATCAATCATGCTGTCCGGAAATACAATGGACCTTGAAGTCACCGTCGATTCCGACAATGTAAAATCAATCCGCCTTGTGAATACGGCAGAGACTGTCGAGACAATGTATCCTCTCCTCACCTCCTCCGTAAAAGCCCTTGAGGAGCAGGTAAGACAAAAAGGAAGCACCGACGGAATAACCTACTCCGCCGATGCCAAATATACTTCTCTCGTACTTATAAACGCCATAGATACTGCGCTCGACAAGGCACGAAAATAACATCATTTATTTTTTAACTTTTTTAATTGAAGCCAAATCATCAAGCCATAATGTCCTGACCGCATCACTCGGCATACGAAGGTCCCCCCTCGGAGATACTGCAACCGAGCCGACCTTCGGACCGTCAGGCAGGCATGAGCGCTTGAACTGCTGAGCAAAAAATCTTCTGTAAAATGTATCAAGCCAATGATATATCGTCTCCGTGTCGTACTCTCCCTCAAATGCATGACAGGCGAGCCTGTAAACCTTGTGAGGCATATATCCGAACCTCAATATATAATACAGGAAGAAATCATGAAGCTCATAAGGTCCTACCAAATCCTCCGTCTTCTGTGAAATCTGTCCCTCTGACGGCGGCAGAAGCTCCGGACTTACAGGTGTGTCAAGGACATCCTCCAATATCTCGCTCAGCGACACATCCCCGCATGTATCGGCATAGTACTTTACAAGATGTCTTACAAGCGTCTTTGGCACAGAACAGTTCACACCGTACATTGACATGTGGTCGCCATTGTAGGTCGCCCAGCCGAGTGCAAGCTCCGACATGTCACCCGTTCCGATTACCATTCCGCCCGACTTGTTGGCGATGTCCATGAGTATCTGGGTTCTCTCCCTCGCCTGTCCGTTCTCATAGGTCACATCGTGTACATTCTCATCCTGACCTATATCCCTGAAATGAATTCTGACTGCCTCTTTTATATTCACCTCATACAATGCCGCCCCAAGTCTTTTGGTGAGTTCTACGGCATTATTATACGTTCTGTCAGTTGTCCCAAAGCATGGCATCGTCACCGCGGTTATGTTCTTTCTGTCGATTCTAAGACTGTCAAATGCTCTTGCAGCCACAAGCAGTGCAAGCGTGGAATCAAGTCCGCCTGATATTCCAATCACCGCGTTCTTACATCCTGTATGTGAAAGTCTCTTCTTAAGTCCCATCGCCTGTATGGATAAAATCTCTTCACAGCGTATATCCCTGTCCGATTTTGATGACGGAACAAAAGGTGCTCTCGCGTATAGTCTGTTAAGCTTAAGCTCGTACTCATTAAGTCTGAATGTCACCACCTTATAACCATCATCAGAGTGTACCTGATAGGTGTTCATTCTTCTGCGCTCGTTCACAAGTCTCTGCAGATCAAGCTCAGCCACAGCTGTACCGTTCTTGAATCTCTTTGTCTCTGCAAGAATATTTCCGTTCTCACAGACGATATTCTGACCGCCGAACACGAGATCCTGCGTCGACTCTCCTTCTCCTGCATTCGCATATATATATCCACATACAAGCCGCGCAGACTGCCCCTCTATCAATGCTCTTCTGTAATTATCCTTGCCTGTCGTCTCATCACTTGCAGAGCAGTTGACAATGAGCGTTGCACCCGCCTGTGCATGATATGTACTTGGCGGACATGCAACCCAGACATCCTCACATATCTCAGCAGCTACTACAAGATTTTTCACATTCTCACATGCAAAAAGCATTCTGCTTCCCATGCTCACCCCCAGTGCCGTCTCCACACACTCATCCATTCCGGGCGTAAAATGTCTCATCTCATAGAACTCCGAATAGTTGGGAATATTCTTCTTAGGAACAAGTCCGAGAAGTCGTCCGTCACACAAGGCTGCCGCCACATTGTAGAGCTTTCCCTGATGCACATACGGCATTCCCACAAATACAAGCAGCTTCATTCCCCTGCTGTGCTCGACTATATGCTTTAAGCTCTCCTGAGCCGCATTAAGAAGCACATCCTGTAAAAACAAATCTCCGCATGTGTACCCTGTGATACAAAGCTCCGGAAAAACAAGCACTGATACCTGCTTTTCGTACGCCTCATCCATGAGCTTCATAATATTGTTCTCATTGTATGTGCAATCCGCAACCTTAATGTCCGGTGTTGCCGCACACACCCTTATAAATCCGTCCTTCATGTAGACCTCCTAATTGATAAGAAAAGAAGAAGTAAACTTTTTTAGAAGTCTCCTTCTTCCCTTCCCATCACAGCATGTAATCCACGCTATCTCATTCTAGAATTATTTCCGTTAGCATTGTTTCCGTCGATGTCATCGATGACAGTCTCAATCTCATCAAGCCCGTCATTAATCATATCGCCCACACCGTCTATGATGTTGCCATCGCCGTCGGTGTTAGTCTCTTTTTCATTATCTGTCGTACCGTTTCCATTCATGCCGTTGCCGGTATTACCATTCTGTGTTGTACCGTTTCCTTTATGGCTGTTTCCGTTGTTGGAATTGCCGTTCTGAGTTGTACCGTTGTTGGTATTACCTGTTGTTGCATTGTTATTGTTTCCGGTTGTTGTCTGGCCGGTTGTATTTCCATTACCAGTTCCCTGTTGGCTGCTCCCATCATTGAAGCAGCCCGTCAGACCGAAAACGCCGATTACCGATATTACGGTGCATACCAAAAGTAATTTCAGCTTTTTCATAATAATCTCCTTTTCATACTTGATTGATGCTGCGTATCCTAAATAATACAAATGCGCAAATCTATTCATAACAGGAGCAATATGCTGACGCAATTTGCTGAAACAGCATGCTTCTGATACTCTTAGTATGTTCGGAAATATATTATAATAAATATGCAAATTTTGTTAAAAACCTAGCCGATAACTTCCTTCATTGTATATCTTCCCGCCGGCTTTCCCGCAAGATACTTTGCAGCCTCGATTGCTCCCTTGGCAAACACGGCCTTGGAGTAAGCGGTGTGCTTTAACTCAATTACTTCATCCTCACCCGCAAAGATAACCTCATGCTCTCCGACGATTGTTCCGCCGCGCACCGCACTGATGCCTATCTCATTGTCGGTTCTCTTCTCTCTTACCTGACTGCGGTCGAACTTATAGGTGTACTTATTATCATTGGCTGCATTGATGGAATCCGCAAGTGCAAGAGCCGTTCCGCTCGGTGCATCCACCTTGAGTCTGTGATGCTTCTCAACAATTTCAATGTCAAAGCCTGCTGCTGAGAGAAGAGGTGACACATCTGCAAGAACCTTAAAAAGAGTGTTGATTCCAAGTGACATGTTGGCTGACTTAAGAACAGCAACCTCCTTAGCCGCCTCCTCAACCTTGTCAAGCTGCTCCGGTGAAAGACCGGTCGTACACAGTACAACGGGAACCTTCTTCTTAACGGCATAATCGAGAAGGTTATTGACCGCTCCTGCCGCTGCAAAGTCAATAATGACATCCGCATCTATTCCGCACTCAAAAATTGAGCGGTATACCGGATACGCATTGTGTCCGTCATCATGCGGGTCAATTCCCGCAACAATCTCTATATCTGAATCAGCTGCGACAAGATTGGAGATAACCTGCCCCATCTTGCCGTTGCAGCCGTGCATAATTGCCTTAACCATTATTTTTTCCTCCAGGTAAATTTTTTATAGAATCCCGTAGTTCTTCATCGCTGTCTTGAGCTTCTCAACATTAGCAGGCTCCATAGGCGAAAGAGGACGTCTTAGAGGTCCTACATTCCATCCCATCAGATTCATGGCTGTCTTGACCGGAATAGGGTTAACCTCACAGAAAAGCGCATCCACAAGCTCTATGGCCTCAAGCTGCAGTCTGGCACTTGTCTTTACATCTCCTGCAAGATATGTCGCAACAATGTCATGTGTCTTCTGCGGTGCAACATTAGAAAGGACGGATATGACTCCCTTACCGCCAAGTGAAAGAATCGGCACTATCTGGTCATCATTGCCTGAATAGAGGTCAATTTCTCCGTTGGTGAGCGACATAAGCTTCGCTACCTGTGAAATATTGCCTGTGGCTTCCTTTATTCCGACCACATTGTCAATCTCCTTGAAAATTCTTGCAGCAGTAGGTGCTAAGATATTGCAGCCCGTTCTGCCCGGCACATTGTACATAATAATAGGGAGGTCAACGCCCGCCGCTATCTCCTTATAATGCTCGTAAAGACCGTTCTGTGTAGCCTTGTTGTAATAAGGTGTTACAACCAAAAGACCGTCAACCCCTGCCTTCTGTGCCTCTGTTGAGAGATATACGGCTGTCTCCGTACAGTTAGAGCCTGTTCCTGCTATAACAGGAATTCTCTTGTTGACTCTCGCACTGCAAAAACGTATACATTCAAGATGCTCCTCATGTGTAAGTGTGGAAGCCTCACCTGTTGTTCCGCATATTATGATGGCATCAGTGTGATTCTTAATCTGGTCGTCGATAATCTCTCCGAGCTTGTCAAAGTTAACCGACTTATCCTCATTCATAGGTGTAATGATTGCAACTCCCGAACCTGTAAATAATGACATATTTTTCCTCTTTTCCGCACTGCCATATGTGTCAGATTCATGCCGCAGTGCTGACATTAAATCTGCTTTAACTGACTTTCGCTAAAAGAATGTGCCTTGGCACATTAACGCGGAGCGTTTTTTGTATAAATAGGAACGAAGTTTCCTATTATACAAGAAAAGGACTGACGAAAAGCCAGTCCTTAAGGTTCCATTCCATGTAACGGACTATGTATGTTCCGATACAAACAAAACTTCAAGTAGCTCTCCATCAAATCAAGTATGATGACAGTCACATGGTTCTTAACCATGTGCCCAGTCGGACAGTCCACAGACTCTTCTGTCCGCTTCGGCACCGCTTCCTTTCATTCATCTTCCTCCATGTCTGTCATGTCCGATGAAATACTGATAACCGGTGCAACCTCTACCATAAATATATTGCTATGATACCATTATATGTCGTATTAGTCAATATGTTCAGAGAAATTTGATTAACGTCTCTTTCTCTTCGGCTCCTCGTCATCCATGCTCTGACGGTTCTTATTCTCTCTCTTTTCGAGGCTTTGATTGTATCTGTTATTTTTCTTAATTGACATTGATGCAGCAACTATGAGTGCTATCATCAGTACAATCAGTACAAGAAGTACTGCTATTATCCAATCCATTGATTTTTTCTCCTTCTTTATATCAGAACCGTCCGTCGACTGTCCGTCAGCCACATCACTCTTTGTCTGTGAATCAACCGATGTAGTGTCATTGGTTGTTGATACGGTTGTCTGCGTCTCTGTAATCCCTGCATCTGTCTCCGTCTCAGATTCGCTCTGAGTCTCTGTTGTCTCAGGCTGTGTCTCGGCTGTACTCTCGGCTTCCTGCAGGGTTGTTGTCTCCTCAGTGGCCGTCTCCGTCCCAGACTGAGCCTGTGTTGTTGCCTCAGGCTGCGTCGGCTTCTCACTGTTCTCAAAACCGTTGCTCGTATAAGGTGAGCCGGACACACCTGATATTGATACCAATTCAGGATATGTAAATATGTCGGCATAGTCGCCTCGTATCTGGTAGAGATAATCCGAATAATTTCCCGCATCGGCACCCGGATCAAGTCTTATGAGAAGCGAGGCACTAAAGCCGTTGTGTGATACATTCACATACTGTCTGCCCTCATAATTCGGATCTATGTCACCGATGGTATATCCTGATGTCATCTGCCTGCTTGTTCCGTCACTATATATTGCCTTTACGATAACCTTGCTCTTATCTATTGCTGCAATCTGCTCAGCGCTCTTATAGACTGTAGGATTAATTCCTGCCGATACTCCCATCTGAACTACCGGCTTCGTCGTAAACGTACAGCTTCCGCTTGTCCCGTCAGCGTATGTATAAGTGACAGTCGCCGTACCTGCGTTCACTGCTGTGATAAGCCCATCGCTTCTTACATGTGCCACATTCTCGTCAGAACTTGCAAAGCTTATGCCGCCGTTCTTCTGATTGGCAGGTATAAAATATGCACTGTAACTTCTGTCAAGCTCGACGCTCTGACCATCGCTTATCGTTCTCTTAGACAAGCCGAAATACTCTGCAACCGCCGTCGCATCGGCGACTCCTACCTTTCTCTGATTCTCTGTCTCATGTATGAATGCCGCATCCGATGAGTTGCTGAGAAAGCAGTGCTCTGCAATTATCGTTGGAATGCCTGACTTAACTCCCTCATCGATAACAGTATAATAATCCATTGAAGGATTGGCTCCGGAAGGTCTTGTAAGGTATCCGTTGCTGAAAAGCCCAAGCCCCGCTGCCTGTGCATAGCGCGCCATATTGAGACACAGGTTTTTGGTTGCATCAACATATCCGTCGGCCACCGAACCATACGCTACAAAACCGTTCGTCGAAGCGGTCGAGGATGAATTATTGTGAATGCTTATGACAAAATCCGCTCCGACTGACTTTCCCATGTGCGCTCTTGCGGTGTTGGTGTTCCACTCATTATTTGCTCTGGTCACATACACACGGACTCCCGCGTAGGTCTCAAGCTCAGCCTTCATGTACTTAGCTATATTCCAGTTCAAATCACTTTCATTGTCACCGGTGCTTCCGGCATTTGCTCCTCCGTCATATCCACCATGTCCCGGGTCAATGACAATCACTATGTCTCCATTTGAATCCTTTGCATATACCTTTTCGCCCGGTCCTGCAATACCGCCGGCTGCCGTCAGAACAAATACCAGCAGCATTGCCGTTATCCTGTTTAACTTTAATCTGATTCTGTTCATTGCTATCTGCGTCTCCTCTTGTTTCTTCTCGAATGTCTCCTTCTGCTCGTTCTGTTTTCAAGAATAAAAATAAACGTCGCCAAAACTATGACTATCACGATACCTGCCGCCATTTTCACAACCATCATGATATCAAAATCCGTTGTCTCCTCCCCTGAATTATCCGATGTCTCAGGATGGATTACAGGCTCCGTCTCCTCCGTACTGTCAGTTATGCTCTCTGTCTCGGCAGTTGTCGTCTCAGGCTCTGTCTCCTCCTTAGATGTCACCTCAGGGATATAATCCTCAGTCTGGTATATCACTCTCAGCAAGCCATCAACAGCACCATATCTTATGTCCAAATCCTGTATCCCCGGCTTGCCGTAATCAACGCTTCCAAGAATATCCGGCTTCACCTGCATCACGGAGCCATCACTGTACACTATATTCGCTGAAGCATTGTCAAGGTTAATCGCCGTGAACTCTTCCGCCGTCTTATAGAAGGTCGGGTCAATAAATCCGGTGATTGTGAGCTGTTCGGGTATTCTAACGGTTACATCAATGCTTCCCTTAGTTCCGTCGGAGCATGTATATGTCACTGTCGCCGCTCCGCTGTTAACCGCCTTAATATTACCGTCCGAATCCACCGTAACCGTGTTGTCGTTGCTGCTTGTCCATGTAACACTTCCTGAAAGTGATGAAGTATTAACATTCACATAATAGCCCTTTTCAAGCTCCATTGTATGTGTATCTGCGACATCTGCAATATTCTTTTGAAGATTGAAGTATGTCACAACAGCATCGGCATCAGCCTTTCCGATAAGCGCAATCTTCTCATAGTCAAGGCTTCCATCCTCGTGTGATATGAAAAGTACGTCCTCCGGATTGCTCATAAAACAATGCTCTATAAGCACCGTCGGAACTCCGGCGCGCATGCCTTCTCCCATAATAGTGTAGAAATCCTCTCCCACATACTCTGTTGAATTTCTTGTCTGTATTCCGTTGTTCTTAATTCCAACCTCGGCAAGATTATTGAGAATATAATTACCCATATCCGCCGTCATCGTGCTGTATAGAGGCAGAACCGATGTGAATACTATCGCACCTGAACTTGTGTCTGTTCCACTGTTATTGTGAATACTTATTAAAAAGTCCGCATTGAGCGATGCCGCAAGCATAGCCCTTCCGTTCTGTGTAATCCACGCATCCTCAGGTCTTGTAAGATACACCCTTACGCCGTCATACTGCTTTAATGTATCCATCATCGCCTGCGCAATCTCATAGTTGGCATCCTTCTCCTGAACACCATTAACACCTATCTTTCCCGGGTCGCTTCCTCCATGTCCGGGATCAATAACTATCACAACATTACCGTCTGCATCCTTAGCAGCCACATCAGTACGCAACGCGGCATTTCCAAGTATGAACGCCGCCGCCATAACTGCCGCGTATGAACATATTTTTTTAAATCGTCGTATCATTTTTTCTCCAATCTTCCTTTACAGTACAAGTATATACTTAAAAATAAATTTTTTTGTAAACCCAAGACGACAATACACCATGCCGCGCACATTGTCAACATACGCCATCACCTGCATTACCTCGTCCTCAGAAGGCTGTCTGTAAGAGTACATTGCCTTATCGACTATTCCAAACGCTTCCTCGGCTCCATCAATATCACCGAATACAGTCGCGGAAATCTCAGCCATCGTCATGCTCTTTACATCCACCGCCTTTACATATCTAAGCAGTCTTGCATGGTAATTCATTATACGCCTTATACGTTCATCAGGCAAAAGACCGCATTCCTTATTATATAACTTTCCTCTCTTTTGTTCCATATATTTCTGCCTTATCAGCAAAAGCAGTGCGACAATTAACGGAAGCAGAACAAGCTTTAAAATAAACCACATAACAGCAAGAACAGGCTTTAAGATGTCTCCCGCCTTTCTCATAATATCACCAAAGCTTATGCCATCCGCTTTTTCCTTCTCCGATGCAGCCACACTCTCTACATTCCGTCCATCCGTCGCATCATTGCCATTACCGTCAATTAAAGTGCCCTGTTCCTGCGCAGTCTCTACAGTCGGTTCCTCAGAATTGCCTGTTTTTTCCGTCTCCGAAGGATTCTCTGCCCCTTCCGTGATACTCTCATCCGCACTCTCGCCTTCCGTCTCCTCAGTGCTTTCCCCGGCCGCATTCTCATCACCCTGTGTGCCTCCACGTCCGGTATATTCATCCTGCCCTCTAAGATACTGCTCTGCGTATCCAGGTGTGGCATCAACTGTAATCCAGCCGATTCCGTCAATATACACTTCTATCCATGCGTGTGCATAGCGGTCGGTCACAGTCACCTCATAGTAATCCCATGTGTCTTTATAAAACTCACCATTACCCCTGATTGACACCCCTGATGCTGACACCGGATTTCCCGGATACAGACTTTCAGGTACGACATATCCCTCCACATACCTTGTCGGTATCCCGGCACTTCTTAGAATCATAGCTGCTGATGAGGCAAAATGTGTACACAGTCCTTTCTTTTTTTCAAACAGAAAGTACTCCACGTAGTCCTTTCCGGACGGGGTTGTACCAGGTGCCAGCGTATACTCATAATTACCGGCTAAATAATCCATAACATCCATAATGAACATCGCTCTGCCCGCGGTGGTGTCCAAAGAGTAGTCACTGCTCATTATCTTCGGGAACAATTCTCTTTTTATCCTGTCATCGCACGCCTCATCCGTTCCGAGATAATGCTCGTACACAAAACGTGTGTAAGCATCGTCTGCATCAGCAAGGACGCCGCCGTTGACCACAAGCTTATAAAGTGATGAGAAATTTCTCCACTCGACAAGTCTGTAGCTGTGGGTTATGTTATCCGCTCCACTGTCGTCACCCTCAAGCACAACAACCTTGTCAGCATCAGCAAGCTCGTCCAGCGGCTTTCCATCTGCCTGAACCGCAGAAGCAGGAACATAACTGTTGCCATCACCTGAATACCAGGTGATATCTATATCATAGGCTGCACTTCCGATTCCCACGGCCCCCATCCCCGTAAGCTCCGATACCGCCCTGTATCCTGCAAGCAACGGTGTTTTTCCGGCAGACGACATTGCATCAAACATTGCCATGTTCTCAATGTATGTCGATTCACCGATTTCCTTCCACCTTCTCTTGGTGTAGTCCGCAGCCTGAAATGCCTTCAGATAAATTATACCTCCCTTTTTCGGTGCCTTTATCCTAAACACAGGCTCATCCGAATAACTTACCGTGTCCACCTTTCCTATAATTCCGGTTCCTACACTTGCATTGCTGCTGTCGGCAGTTCCCCTGTAACCGTCGATTGCAAGCTGAACATCCTTCGCCGAGAAAAAAAGTTTCCCCTTCATGCTGTTAAACAGCCCCGGCACTTCATAATCCTTTGCCGGAACCGCTGCCATATATATCGCCGATATTCCTATAGCCAGCACAAGCAAAGGTAATCCTGCGTACATTACCGACGTTCTCTTCGCCCCGGTACATCCGCTCCTCGCTCTCTCACCTTGTATAATCATGCATACCACAAGGCTCATAACCCCAAGCAGAATCCATTCCGACGGTCCCGCCTCAAGAGTTGCCGGATAAACATATGAAAAGACCGCTAGAAGAGAAGCTGCCGCAACACCTTTTCCATTTAAAAAGACCGACATATACCCATATCCTGCCATACCACATGCGATATACGCAAAAAGCGTCTGATCCGCATGTTCAAGCATCCCCTCTGTGATGTATACATAGTACATCCCAACACCATAATACTCATTGAGCTCATCAATTGAAAAATTGACAATATAAGCCATTCCACCGGCTATCTCATCAAATTTAAGCCATACAGCCAAGGCAAGACCGGCTATAATCGCAATCCGTGCCGGAATGTGCCATATGAGCTTACATTTACACTTTATAATATACATGGCAATTGCAATCAGTGTTCCGCATACTGCACCTAAAATACAGTATTCCACAGGAAGCGTAACCGTCGCATATATCTGCATGAACTGCCATGCCGTGATTATGGATGCGGCAACGGAAATTGCACACAGGATAAATATTGAGCCTGTCTTCTTCAAACTCTTCATGCCATATCACCTCCTGACGATACAAGCACAACCTCGCATGAAATCATCTCAAGCTTATCACGGCAGTCATCCGGCACATACAGAACTATCTGCCTGCCGGCTGTCCGTGCACAGCACTCAACAATTTCCTCCGTAACATCAGGTGCAAATATTCTTGCTCCGTTTATACCGTACATGCTCATTGTGGTACGGTTAAATCCGTCCATCAGCCTCATAAAAAATATATTAAGCTCATTCTCTGATGAAATAGCACACCTTTCACCACTTTCATCGTTACCGTCCGCCGGAAGATATCCCGCCACCTTTCCTTTTTGTTTAAGCTTTATGTACATCATATTGTACATAAGCTCAAGCATATTATCCATCCTGTCCGCATCCTTCACAATCGCCGGACAGAATATATATACATTTTCGTCATCCTCCTCTGACATATATTCTTTCACCATAAGAGTTGACATTCTGCTGCTCAGCTTGTGATGAATATTCCTGATACTGTCACCATCTGAATATTCTCTTATCGAGCTTATCTCACTTCCGCTCTTTTCTGCCGTATTTCCTTCATTCTCCTGTATTCCGGTCATGGAGTATATATAATCCCCGGTATTGACGTCAAATAAGCGTGGCAAAGACACTATCTTTACCACGCCCGGATTTTTAATTTTAAATCTGAATACACGAAAAAAATCATACAGGCTTATCTTATTAACCTCTATGCTGTAACAGCCACAGTGCTCCATCGAAGCTTTTTTTGACACAAAAGTCTCACATCGTCCACCGACCGCAAAGGTGAGTGCATTTTTTTTGTCACCTGACAGCATCTGTGCACTCATCACCGGAAACGGTGCCACATTTTTAATGCGATACTTTACCTCAAACTCATTCTTTCGACGAACATATACCGTATTATGCTCATATCCGCATTTTAAATTAAATCCGCATATCAGCATCATTGCAGCCGAAGAAATCGATGCTGCGGCAAAAAATATCAGCATAACCATTCCGTCATGTGTCTGATACAGAACATTGTATGTCAGTATCGCATACAACATAATAAAATAGACTATTCTTCTTAATGCCATCTGCTCAGTCTTTCCCCTTTTTCAGTCTCGGAACTGCCGTCTCATTTAATATCTCAACAGCCGTCTGAATCTCTGTAATCTTATTTATTCTCGCCTTTGAATTTAAAACCAGCCTGTGGCTGACAACATCGACAAACACATTCTTTACATCTGTCGGTATGCAGTAATCCCTGTCTTCACAGAGTGCATACGCCTTAGCCATTGCCGCGAGCGCAAGCGTTCCCCTCGGGCTCACCCCAAGTGCAATGTACTCATGCTCACGCGTAGCTCGTGTAAGTCTTACAATATAGTCATATATTGCATCATGTATATAAACATTCTCAGCCGCAGTCTGCAATGACAAAATGCTATTTTCATCAGCCACCTTCCTAACCATATCCAGAGGATTTGCGCATGCTCTCGACTTGAGAATGTTAATTTCCTGTTCTTTATCCGGATATCCCATCGAAAGCTTAATCATAAATCTGTCAAGCTGTGATTCCGGAAGCTGCATCGTTCCGATTGAACCTATCGGATTCTGTGTTGCAATGACCGTGAACGGATTCGGCACCGGTCTGGTCACAGAATCGACTGACACCCTGCGCTCTTCCATGACTTCCAAAAGCGCAGAGTGAGTCTTGCTTGAAGTTCTGTTAATCTCATCGGCAAGTAAAAGATTGCACATTGCCGCTCCGTTTCTGTACTCGAACTCCTGTGTCTTGGGATTATATGCCGAAAATCCCATAATATCCGACGGCATTACATCCGTCGTAAACTGCAATCTGTTGCATTTACATCCCATAGCCTTTGCAAATCCCATAGCCATGGTCGTCTTTCCCACTCCCGGTATGTCATCAATGAGGATATGCCCCTTAGCGATTATCGCAAGCATGACCTTCAGGATAACGTCATCCTTTCCCGAAACCGCCTTTTTAACTTCATCAATAACAGCCTGTATTGTTCCCTGCATTATTTATACCCCCATCTTTAATTTTCGTGCTTATTCGGTGACTGACTGCATATCCACGATAAGCCACTCACCGTTAATTTCAGCATAGTAATATCTTGTATTGTTTATATCCTGTCTGCTCTGTCCGTTGAGAGTAAGTGTCATATTCTTGACAAAATATACTTCAACCGAGAACAGCTCCGGTGTGTAGACAATATAGTTAGAAACCGCTTCATCGGTGAATACCGGCGTCTCATGTGCACTGTACATCCACATATCGTTAAGCCGGTAATTTTCCGCAAGCTCAAGATAATAAGAGTTGTCAGGAAACATATACGCTATAGGCGCAACGCTCTCACGGCAGCCCTCTATATCACGCGAAAAGAAATTGGAGTAGTTCTTTGCGTTAGTGAGCACCATTGATGAGAGTTCACTTTCTATGGCGGATGTCGTGAAGGTATCAATCGTAATATCACCATTCTCATCCGCACTGTACATAATCTGTTCACCCTGATTATTGTATATCACAACAGAAGGCTCATCAAAAAGTCCCTCCACATGGTACTTCACAAGCTGTGGCACAGCAACATAATCGGCTGCATACTTAAGTGAATCAATCTGAATCGTCTCACCTGTAAGCTCTCTTGAATCGAGCTTGACATTATTGATGAACACGCTGTATGTGTCAGGTGCCGTTATTGTTATTTCCTTGCTTCCCGTCTTATATACAGCCTCAAGCTTCTCAACCTCCCACTTCTGTTCTGAGAGTATGAACATGAGCTGTCTGTTTGAAGCTTCATTAAGTGTGAGCTTTGCAACAAGAGTATCATCCGCATATATATTATATACAGGCCGCTTAGCATCATAGCTTGCCTGAGCTTTCTCGTAAGTTATTGTCTTTCCCTCTATATCCTCTTCGTATCTGCTCTTATATATGTCCGCATTCTCAAAACGATTTCCGCTCTGCTCGAAATCCATGACGTCGAACACGCTTCCGTCATCAAATCCCTTTAAGAAGCTTTCAACCGTGTATTCCGGCTGTGAATTTTCATAAATAACAAGGCTTTTCCTGACATACGATATTACAAATACCCAGAACAATACCATAACTGCAGCAAATATTGCAAAACCAATCCAAAAAACAGGTACTTTTTTCTTCTTCGCCATCGCTTATTCCTCCCTCTCTTCCACTACAAAGGCAGTCGGCAGACGCCATGAGGAAGTGGAATAATACAATGTAACGCTTGTCATCTCATATGCACCATTATAATACATCGCCGATGAGCTTCCACCGTCAAGGTTAGCTGCATTGACTGCACCATACTCCTGCATAATTGATATTAAATCCTGTGCCGTGGCTCCGAGATGTCCCGCTGCTCCTCTTCCATCCGTTACCAGCATCAGCACTGTTCCATCCGCACGCTGACCGATGGCTGTACGCGGGTTAGCCCCGCTTCCGTTTCCTGAAAGCTCTGTTGCCGTCCCGTTGATGATAAGCTTGGTAAAATGATTATTGTCACCATCATCAATATCCTTGAAGCTTACCGCATCCCTTATTTTATTTTCCGCAACAAGTGCCTGAACCTGCTCCACACTCATGCTTCCGATGTCCATAATCATAAGAATGTTGTCCTCGGTAAAGCCCACCATTACATCGCCGGCCTGAGGGCTGTTATACTGAATCTCACCGCCGCATACTACAAGCCCCTTAGGTATTCCGCCCCAGTTGCCTTCCGAATAATACTCTCCACCGTTAATTCCGGCAGCATAATTTCCACGCTGTACAAGCTGTTCGAGAGTCTCGCCATACTTGCTCTTGTTAAAATCAGACCATGGATATATTGTTGATAGCTTAACTCTTGCCGGGTCATTTATTATGAGCATCTTTGCAAAGAATGAACGACCTGAAATCTCCACAATCTCCATACCGTTTATGTCAAATTCCGTGCTGCCGTCATCTTCACCTGCCGTAGGAATCTCAATAAGGTCAGGATTGACATTCTCCTCATTTCTGACCATTCCGTTCCTGTTCGTGATGGCAAGAATCTCATCCTCATCAAAATACCATGATGCAAGAAATTTCATCTGACCTGTCTCAAGAATCGTGGACACAAAAAGGTCTCTTGCCGCCTTGGACGGTCCGTGGCATATCGTCCATAATGTCATATATGCACCGACAAAGGTTACAACAAGGAATGTAACCATACAGAGGCACACCTTTCCCACAATGTTAAGTACCTTGTTCTTCTTTTTGGTCTTTTTAGGTGATGTCTTTCCTGATGGTTCGGAATTTTTCCGTATCGGCTTTCTTCCGGCTGTATGTGCCTGTGTTCTGTCCGGCTGCACTTTGGCAGCCTTTACACCTTTTTCCGTCTCATCCATGTTGACATCAATAAGTTCTATATCCTCTTTCATTTAGCCTCCTTAAATACCCATCTGTGCTGTATCTGAAAGCTTATCATAAACAGCACAATATCAACCGCGAGCTTTAACACAACCTCAAGGAATGAGCCTGCCCTGCAGAGTGAACTTAAAAGAAAAACAAGTCCATAGGAAGCTGCGGTCTGGAAAACACATAATATATAATATCTTGCAAGCGAACGTCCCACCGATACCTTCGACTTAAATACCGCCTTCTTGTTCATCGTGTAATTACATATTGAAGATACAGCCCTCGCCACGAATGTTGCAATGAAAAGTCTGAAACCCCTCTCTAAATTTTGCCCGATTAAAAATACGAGAAGCGTATATAGCCCGTAATCAATCAAAAACGAAGCCCCTGAGCTTAACATGAACTTAAATATTATCCTGTATATCTTAAGCGAATCCTTAATCGGATTGAAGTGAGTTGATGCATTATCCTCAAGATAGACCGTCTCTATCCTGACCTCCTCCATACCGATATGGTTCTGCTTAATCGCAAAGAGCATCTGAGTCTCATACTCGAATCTCTCACCCTCAACCTCGCACATAAGCGGCAGATACCGTGACGGGATAGCCCTTAGACCTGTCTGAGTATCTGAAATCTTTATTCCACAGAACAATCTGAATACAAGGCTTGTACTTACATTTCCCACTCTGCTCTTCCAAGGTACATTCTTCTCGGAAAAATCACGACAGCCAAGTATAACCTTGTCACGACACTCCAGCAGCTTTACGGCGCATGCCTTGATATCCTTTATCGTGTGCTGGTTATCACCGTCAACCGTTATGACTCCCGCCGTATTCTTCCTGTTCTCAACAACATAAGAGAATGCCGTCTTAAGTGCCCTTCCCTTGCCCTTATTTACATCATGTGTGAGAAGCGTAACTTCCTTGTTCGCCGCTGCCAGACGGAAAGGCTCAAGATGAGCCTCATCGCTTCCGTCATTAACAAGCACTATATCCTTAAAGCCTGCCCCGATAAGTCCGTCAACAACCTTGTTAAGCTTATCATCCGGATTAAGAGACGGCAGTACAATCGTTACGTTCAAAAAATCCCCATTCATATCCATATCTTATTATCCTCTAAGGTGAACAAGACGTTCCTTAACCTGTTCCATCATCTGGGTATACTTTTCGAGCTTATCCTTCTCCTCCTGTATCTTAGCGGCAGGAGCCTTGCTGACAAAGCGCTCGTTAGAAAGCATACCGTTAACTCTTGCAAGCTCACCGGTAAGTCTCTTTTCCTCTGCCTCAAGACGCTCTATCTCCTTGGCAATATCGACAAGCTCCGCAAAAGGCATATAAATTGTTCCGTTAGGTATGACAACCGATACAGCATCGGAATCTATGCCACCTTTGCCGTCCTGTATAATTACCTCGCTCGCATATCCTAAAGAAGCAAAGAACACCTTACCGTTCTCAAATATTCTTCTGAGTGCCGCATCCTGTGAAACAACATACACCTTTGCCTTGCGGCTTGGAGCAACATTCATTGAAGTTCTCATGTTACGAATGCCCCTTACGGCCTCCTTTATTGTCTCGATTGCATTCTCCTCAACAGGGAAATTGTATTCCTCCTTGTATACAGGCCACTCGGAAATCATGATTGACTCCTCATCATCCTGAAGATTGCAGAATATCTCCTCAGTGATGAACGGCATATATGGATGGAGAAGCTTAAGTGATTCGATGAGAACCGTCTTAAGTGTGTAGAGTGCCGCTGCCTTGGTGGTATCAGCATCATTGTATAGACGAGGCTTAACCATCTCTATATACCAGTCGCAGAACTCCTCCCATATAAAGTCATATATCTTACCTACGGCAACACCGAGGTCAAAGTTCTCCATGTTCTCCGTAACATCCTCTGCGAGAGTGTTAAGCTTAGAAAGAATCCACTTGTCTGCCGGTGTGAGTTCATCAAGGCTCACCTTCTTATCCTCAGCCTTATCAAGATTCATCATGATAAATCTTGATGCGTTCCATACCTTGTTGGCAAAGTTACGGCTTGCCTCAACCCTCTCCCAGTAGAAACGCATATCATTTCCCGGAGCGTTTCCCGTGACAAGAGTGAGTCTTAATGCATCCGCACCGTACTTGTCAATAACCTCAAGAGGATCAATTCCGTTGCCGAGCGACTTGCTCATCTTGCGTCCCTGTGAGTCTCTCACAAGACCGTGGATTAAAACATTCTTAAACGGTACTTCTCCCATGTGCTCAAGTCCCGAGAACATCATTCTTACTACCCAGAAGAAAATGATGTCGTATCCTGTTACGAGCACATCGGTAGGATAAAAATACTCAAGCTCAGGTGTCTTTTCAGGCCATCCGAGTGTTGAGAACGGCCAGAGTGCCGATGAGAACCAGGTATCGAGCGTGTCGGGATCCTGTCTCATAGGCTTGCCGCACTTAGGACATACGGCGGACTCCTCCTTGGTTACAATCATCTCACCGCACTCATCACAGTAGAATGCGGGAATTCTGTGTCCCCACCATAACTGACGTGATATACACCAGTCCTTGATTCCCTCTAACCAGTGGAAATATGTCTTATCAAAATGCTCCGGAACGAACTTGGTATCACCGTTCTTCACAGCTTCAATTGCAGGTGCCGCAAGCTCCTTCATCTTAACGAACCACTGCTTTGATACTCTAGGCTCGACAGTTGTATGACAGCGGTAGCATGTACCTACATTATGGCTGTAATCCTCTATCTTAACAAGCGCTCCCTCAGCTTCAAGATCCTTGACTATAGCCTCCCTTGCCTCGTAACGGTCCATTCCGGCATACTTAGGATAATCGTCAACAATCTTTGCATCCTCAGTGAGCACATTGATTACAGGGAGGCTGTGTCTTAAACCTACCTCGAAGTCGTTAGGGTCGTGTGCAGGTGTAATCTTAACGACTCCGGTACCAAACTCCATCTCAACGTACTCATCCGCAATAATAGGTATCTCCCTGTGAACGATAGGAAGGACAACCGTCTTTCCTACCATATCCTTGTATCTGTCATCATTAGGGTTTACGGCAACCGCAGTATCTCCGAGCATCGTCTCAGGTCTTGTCGTGGCCATCTCGATATATCCGCTTCCGTCCGAAAGAGGATATCTTAAATGCCAGAAATGTCCTGCCTGATCCTCATATTCAACCTCTGCATCCGAGATTGATGTAAGACACTTAGGACACCAGTTGATTATTCTCTCACCCTTGTATATCTGTCCCTTATTGTAGAGATTAACAAATACTTCCTTTACGGCCTTGGAACAGCCCTCGTCCATCGTAAAACGTTCTCTGTCCCAATCCGCCGATGAACCAATCTTCTTTAACTGGCTTACGATTCTCCCGCCGTACTCAGCCTTCCAGTCCCATGCACGCTTAAGGAATTCGTCTCTTCCTATTTCTTCCTTGGTGATTCCTTCCTTTCTCATCGCCTCAACAATCTTAGCCTCTGTCGCTATTGATGCATGATCGGTTCCAGGAACCCAGAGTGCCTCATAGCCCTGCATTCTCTTAAATCTTATGAGAATATCCTGAAGAGTGTTGTCAAGTGCGTGCCCCATGTGGAGCTGTCCCGTTATGTTAGGTGGCGGCATAACGATGGTGAAAGGCTTCTTATCCTTGTTCACCTGTGCATGAAAATACTTGTTGTCAAGCCACTTCTGGTACAGTCTCCCCTCAATCTCCGAAGGGTTGTAATTCTTTTCGAGTTCCTTTGCCATTTCTCATTCTCCTTTTTTTCTGCAATGCAGATAAATTTTTCTATCTGCGAAAAACAAAAGCCCTCCGCAGAAAATACTCTCTGCGAAGGGCGATTAATCTTACCGCGGTACCACCTTCATTGACCCATAATGAGTCCGCTCTGTCACGGCGCGGATATTATCCGTTCACCATGTCTGTCCTTGTAACGGGAACAAATCCGTCATCAGCTAATCGGTTATATCGCACCTGATTATTGCATTCGACCTTTCACCGATGCTGCTCGGAAGCTACCTTCCCATAAAGCAGATATCCGGAAGCGCTTCCAGCAGTGTGTAATAAACATTCACTGCGCTCCCTCTCTGTAGGTCTGCATCGTGGTACTCCTCTTCGTCATAGCATTTACATATCCTTAATATATACGTTTTCCCAAGGATTTGTCAACATTATTCTGCTTTTTTTCTTTTTTTATCCACAACGTATGCCCTGTACAAGCAGGGCGATGAATAATCCGGCAGCACCCAAGTATCTCCATGAATACTGTATAACCACAAGCTGCCGTGAAGAAAAGCCCGAACGCGGCAAGCTTTCTATTTTTCTTTATCTTTTGAATAAGAACCTTCATAATTGCTACCCTCCGGCTTGTCAGTCTTTCTGTCCTTAAATACAAAATACATCAATATTGAAAAACCGGCTCCGAGAAGCAGCATTTTCACCCAGAGCTTTTCCAGCATAGTCTTTTCCTTGTTGATTGTGAGAACAATTCTCTGTACCGCCACGGCATTGCCGGCCTCGTCTGTCTCATCTCCTAACAGCTCGAACCAGAATATGTGGCTTCCGCCTTCAAGTTCTTCATACAAAATGTGCTGAAGTTCACTAAGGCGCATAACCGTATACTGCTTATCCACACCATGCATAATGTAGCGCACCTGAGGGTCCGCATTGGAAAAATTGAAAACCGAGCAGAATATATCTATGTCTTTTGCATCCTTGGCAAGACTGACCTCGTATTCATTATCGCCTTTCTGAACAACCTCCACCTGACGCCCTGACTCTTTAACGCTCTGCAGCATGACCTTCAACGAGCTTATGTCAACCTGCTCATCGCTCTTTACATAAGAATATATCTTCCTTCCGCAAGGAATAAATACTCTTCCCGACTCATCCATAAAAGCCTGTCCGCCATCAGTCACCGTCCCGAAAAAGCCCGACTGACTGTCATAAAACTGATATGCCGCCTCACTTCCGGTTTCACCCTTCTCAAAAAGCTCCGAAAGCCCTATAACACATACGGCATCGCTGCACACCACATATAGGCTGTCATCCTTTATAAACAGGTTTTCACACTTTTTTCCGTCAAGCACTTCCGGGAGTTTCTTTAACTCCGTAAGCTTTCTTCCGTCATAATATGCTATTCCGTTGTCCGTCGCTATAAAGAAACCGTTCTTATACTCCGCAAAATCATTCACATTCTTTGATGGCAGTCCCGAGTTCTCATCTATTATCTCCTCAAGCTCTCCGTCCTTAAGCACATATATGCCCGCGCCCTCACTTGCAAGATACAATCTCTCCTCCGTCTTTCTGCCGAACATTCCCGCAAGTGCACCCGTGATATGCGTGTTGTAGAGTCCATCCTTCTCCGACAATTCACTGACATTGCCATCACTATATAATATAATACAACCGGACGCGGTAAGTATATACAGGTCATCGTCAATCACCTCAAGTCTGTTAACCCTTGTGCCTTCATATACACAGCTTCCTTCCTCATCGTACACACCCTCACCATACACGGCTGTATAGAGTGCTCCGTTCCAATATGCCATGTCGGTAATCTTTTTTCCCTCATACAGGCGCGTCATATCGCTTTCCACACATACATTTTTTTCAGTATCCACAATGACAATTCCGCTGTCGGCAGCCGCATAGAGAAGCCCATCCTTCTCATACACGGAATTGATACTGTCCATGTCATACTCAAGCTGTGAAAGCTCATCCACAAACTCAGATGTTCTTAAAAGCAGCACGCCTCTTTTTGATGAACTAATCCAGTAATTTCCCTGATAGTCCATCATCATATCCGTAAAGCCGCTCTCAAAATCATCAAATGTACATTGGATAAATCTTGAATTTTTAAGGTCCTCAATTCCGTTATCCAATATATAATATCCGATTCCTCCATCCGAGAGCACCCACAATCTCGCATCCTTCTCATAATAAAAATTATTGACTGCACTTCCTGTTCCCGCCGTGCCTTCTATCGGTGCCTCAAGCTTATAAAGTATTCCCCCGTCGATATTATTCTCTGAAATCAGCCCGATGCTTCCGTCCGCCATTCCGACAATAAAATATCCGTCCGCGTATTCCACACTTGCCTGACCGACCACAGCATGCTCAATTCTGCCTGCTTCCTCATCACCTGACAAAAAGAACACATCACCGTCTATCGTTATTCCGCATACCATATCACTTCCGGCTGCAAGCGATGTTGTAAAAAAGTAATCCTCTCCGGTAAGTTCCGTCCTGGTATATCCCGCATCAGGGTCAATAATAAGCATACCTCTGAGCGAGCCTTCATATATTCTTCCATCCGTCCCCTGTACAATCGCCGTGGCATAATTAGACACCGATTCACTCACATCATCAAAATGCTGAAAGCGGTTTCCGAGATAAACCGCTGCGCCATAAGTCGTTGTAGCGCACCATATTCCTCCCGCCCTTGTCTTTATAATGTCATTCACACCGTCGAAATGAAAGAACGGTCCGTACTCCATGAACTCACTTCCGTCAAAGCCTACAAGTCCTGCTCCCGTTCCAATCCATACAACTCCGTCATCCGACTGCACCACTGAGCTCACCTCATTCGACATAAGTCCATTGGTGGTATTATATATATACTGGCTGTAATTCTGCCATTCCATGATGCCGTCATCCTGTGCGGCGGTCTCCTGAATGTTTTTTTCGGCATTAACCTTATACGGAACCGCTGTCACAAAGACCAAGGCAGCCAGGGTAAATGCAATGGCTTTAAACATCCTGTTATTTTTCATACAAACACATCTCCTTATACATCTCCCATATCGTAGCTGTCCACAATCTGCATGATTTCGTTCGCATATTTAGGATTATTCTTTATATAATCGGTCACATTTGCCTTTGCCTCTTCAATCCTCTTCATGTTGTACTCCATCTGCTCTCTGAGCTTCTGCCGTCGCACATTAAGCCCATGGCGCACCTCGACCATCTCCTTCGGATTGAACAATGCCTCAAGCTGATTCTGCCATATTTCAGGGTCATGAAGCCCGAGTCCTGCCAGAATAACCGTCAGTTGATCCGTTGCCCTTCCGAGCATACCTGTAGTACGCGCGTAGTGCTCTCGTTCCTTCTTGTCATCCAGATACATCTGATATGCGTTGGAAAATTCATAGGAATTCTTTACTCCGAACTTAGCATACTGATACTCTATATTATTGACCATATTTATATATTTAATTTTGACCTTATTCTGCAGCACAATTGCTCTGTTAAGCTTCTTTTCCGACAACTGCATAGTATAGACTGCGTTTCTGTCGAGAACAAACATAAACACCACGAACACCGTTATGAGAAAAAGGACAACCGTAAGTATGTAATTGTCTGCATCCGGGACTATTTTCCCCATAAGTGCGAGGACCATGAACACGGCTATCACAACAATCACACCGATAATTGAGATATTTCTCACGTTGCTTCGTCTGTTGACACAGTTCTCGATATCATCCTTAAGCCCTGTTTTTTCTGCTTCAAGTACATTTAAGTCATTTCGTATCATCTGAAAGTACTGCTCGTCATTCTGCATCCTCTTTAATGCATCCGGAAGCTCGTCCTCATGCATGCTGTAATAATTGTACTTTGATGCCGGAAGCCTCATCTTCCTTCTTCTGCTCTCCACCCTGTCATGGTTAAGCCCGAACATATCCTCCGCCGTCTCGGCAATAAGCTTTCTCGGCTCCTCCTCAAGCTGGTCTAATATCTGTATATCGTTGAGATATTCCGTGACCGAAGCATACTCTTTTCTGGCATCCTCAATATACTTCGACGACTCAATAATCTGCTCACACTGAATGCCTACATACTGTGACCTCTCCACTGAGTCAAACATCTGGTCACTCACGTCATCACTCGATAAAATCTCCTGCATATCCATATCGGATATATCATATTCTTTTTTCCTTTTCTTTTTTCCGAAAAGTCCCATAACGCTCCTCCGACTACCTGATGTACCTTAGATATTCCTCATGCCAGCCGCTTATGAGCTGACCTTTATCCTGCCCTGAAGCATCCTCATAGGCCGGAAGTTCTCTGACTGCCTCAGTGAGTTCTCCGTATTCTCCGTTAAGAAGCTTCCATGCAATACCGGCATTCTTCATGGCATCATCGCTTCCGCTAAGCTCAAATGCCTTTGCAAAACATCTGTGTGCCGTCTCATAGTTGAACAATCCTGCATATGCTATTCCCATGTTATTCCAGATTCCGCCGTAAAAAGCATCGCCAAGCGTCTCATCCTTACTGCCATATACAATCTCCTCATAACAGTTGATTGCACTGTTGTACCGCTCATTCTGAAGATAATTGTCCGCTCTCGCCTTGAGTCTTTCAAACGGATTCTGTGTATCAAGCTTTCCGATAAGGTCTCCAAGCCCGGATATCTCATCCTCAGTATAAAAATCTACATATCTTAAAACAGTAAGTACGAGTTCTGAAAGCTGCGCCCCTTTATTTTTCAACGTCACCAGACGCTGTGCAAGCTCCGGCTCCTTTATATTCTTCTCAATAAAAGTAAAAAGCTCATCACGAAAAAAATCCGCACCGACAAGATATATATCGTGGTACAAAAAATAACTTATCTCTTCTATCGAGTGGACATTGATGTCCGCACCCTCAATATAATACGGAACCTTAGAATATTCACTTCTGCACAGAATCATTCCACTCATAGCATTATATCCTCTTCAATTATTTTTCCGCTGCTTTTTACAAATTCTCCAAAGCCCATGTCCGTTATCTTAAGCTTACAGCATGAATCGCTCTTAAAATCAAGCGTGACATTTATTCTTGAAGCCTTGTCCTCCCTCACCGGAAAATCCGTTAGCGGAATCTTAAGGAGCTTCTTTCCTTTTCCGGTTACAGGTGATAAGAATAATTCGACCTCACGACAGTCATCAACAATAAAATCATACGAGCAGCCCGCCTTGTACCAGTTGACTCCCGGCCTTACAAGTCTTAAAATCTTATCCACGCCTCTGTCGCATATCTTCATCTCAATACCTGTTGTAATTCTCTCACTGCAGCCTATTATAAAATCCTTCAGTTTTCCACCCACTCTTGTCTCAAAAGCCTGATAGCATGCGCCCTTCGCATAGAGGTTCTGTCCTGCGAACACACGCCTCCTGTTGCAAAGGAAATTGATAAAGCGCTCACACGAGAAATCCCCTTCAAAGCCTTCGCCCGTAAGATATACCGTTGTTATAAGCTTTCTGTCAAAAAGCTCCCTTGAAACCGAAAGCAGCTTTTCTTCAAGCTCATCCATATCAATCGTGTAACCTACAACCTCTTTTAAATCTATCTTCTCAGACATGACAATCCGCCTGCCCATATCAGACATTGTCGCCATTCTGCAATACACAAGCCCGTCCCTTCCATAGTCAAACACGACATTGTCATTCTTCCAAAGCTCCGGTTTGCTGCTCAGTGCGTAGTACACAAATGACTCGACATGACCGGAATAGATAACCTTATCCTTGGAGATTCCGATAAGACCTACTGCCTCGTCTATCACATCAAGTATCTCCTCACAATAATCATCTGTCGTGATACATATCACATCCGGCTCCTCGTCACTACCGAACGCTCTTTTCGCCGACTGTAAAAGGAATGTAAGATAGACTCTTATAAGCTGTGACGGCATCACTGAGACATTCTTTTTCTCCACCTTAGCTCCGCTCTTTGCCGCCTCTAAAAGACCGTCAAACAACACTCCCTCTCCAAGAGTATTACACGAGAGTGCCACCTCGCCCGCCATCCATCCGTTATCCTTGCCGTATTCTTTAAGCACGACCGTCGGAACTCTGAGATTGGCCGCCGGCATCTGAAATGCCACCGACTCCGGCTCTCCCTTGGCAACATTGTAATAGCATACCTGTGAATATTCATTTCCAAGGTCAATTCCTACAATAAACATACGGGCTCCTCTCCTGATTGCACGTTCTATAATACCGGTTTAAAAAGCTTTACGGCTGCGTTCTGAAATGCATATAAATCAGAATGACTCGCTAAGCTGTCCTTATCGCCGACAGCCTTGTCCTCCATAATCGTGTTGAGCAGTTCATAGCGCCCTGACGCAACACCCTCAGTTGACGGTGAGTATTCAATAGTGTATTCCGGCGTAGTCTTCTCACCTTCATCCGATTCTTCCGTAATATAGTATCTTATTTTATCACCATAGAACAGTACAAAGCTCTTTACAAAAATTCCTTCATACATATTTTTCATATCCATCGCGATGTATTCAGTCTCTTTTCCGACCGCGTAGTGGATTACCACTCGATGCTCCGGGTCAGTCTTATACTCCACCGCCGTCTTGTCAAGTATCCTGTAAGGAAGTGCAAAATACCTTGAAAAATATGAAAAACATGAAAACATACAGCCTTTCCGTGACAGCTCCTCAACAAGCTTCTGTGCCATCGTCGCGCGATTCTCCGTCAAATCTGCCGTCTCGGAATAGAATTTTAACAGTGCAAGCCTGCACACTAAAATTACATCCTTCTCAGTCCTTAATCTGTCCTCAATGAAGCCGAACAGCTCATCCGATACCTTTTCCGATTTCACAAAATACATATATGCATTGTACGCAAGATACGCCTCGACAATTCTCTCTCCTGCACCGTTGCCGCCGTAATGTGAGAACACATCGGCCATATCCTCACAGCTGCATCTGCAAAAAAGCATCTGACATATAAGCCGCTCCTCAAGCTCAAACACATCAATGCCCTGCTCCTTAGCCGTCTTCCACAGCTTATGCATGTCCGCTGCCGCTCCGTTGTAATGTATGTTGAGAAACTTTAACGTATACTCACTGTACTTTCCCTTAGAAAATGCATAATACGCAAGTCCAATCAGAAATGTATCAGGCTTAAACAGTTCATCCGACTCTATTCCTTTTCTTATATAATAGTCGCACAATCTGAGCACTCTCTTAGGATTCAGTCTCTCACAGCGCACTTTGTCAATATATGCATACGCCGCATCATATTTTCCATGTATTATAAGTGCCTCAATATACTTTACAAGCTGAGCCTCATCAAGCTTCTCCGGCGTAAAGATTCCCGCCGCCTGCTGTGCATCCAGCATTTTTTCCAAATCTTCGCCCTCATAATTATCAAAATAGTAGTCAATTATGAGTGCTGTCAGCTTATTCCTGTACTCTTCGGTTATCTCCGCGCGCTGTGCCATCTTGCCATACATTCTTATCGTTTCGAGAGAATTATCCTTGTAAGCACTGCTCTTCTCACAGAAATAAAGTGCCGGCATCAGCTCGTCCTCACAGTACGGCATGATAAGCCTGATAAACGCATCATTTGAATATACTCTCTCAAGCTTATATTCAACCGTATCCTTGTAAATCCGTCCGTTATTATCCTCAAAGCATATGCACGGCTCTTCTGTAAATATTCTTACATACGCCGTACCTCCGCTCAGAGCATACTTTTCATAGCCTCTGAGTTCCTTATGCCCTATTATTACATTTCTTATCGATGACATTTTGCATGTCACCTTATATGTGAAAAACACATCTGCTGCGGTTGCGGCGTTATTCTGCCCTATCATATCCTTCTTCAGAAATTCATTAAGAACAATTCCCGTATTCTCATCCGCTGTCCCGCGCGCTAATTCATCCCTCACAAATTCATCCATCTGCAGCGCATAGCCTGAATAAATCTGCTGGCAGTCATCGCGATTTCTTATGAGATTGGCATACAGATATGCCTTCACCCCGCGCTCAAGCTCATTATTATAACTGAAATACAATAATACCATCTTAGGCAGTGATGATAAATCATCCCTGCGTCTTGACGCAAGATAATACTCATACAGCTTTGTCACGCGTATATCCTTTTTAATTCCGCGCTCGTACCATTTGAGATATTTTTCTCCCGTCATTCCACCTCTGATAAGAATGCCGCATATTGCCTCTAACACATCATTATCCTGCGATATGTCATAAAGCTTCGTTAAAAGCGTAAATAAAAGTCTCTGTCTGCAGTCAGCGTTGTATGCAAGTCCCGCCGCCTGCTTTAAAAGCTTTTCTTCTATAATGCCTTCCTTGCAGCCGTACAGCAGCACATGTATCTCGAACTCATTCAGCACACGCAGAAGCAGCGGCTGCTCATTGAGTATCAGACATGCCTCCAAAAACAGCACGGGACTTCTCATTCCCCTGTTAAACTGTTCCTTTATTCTCAAAAGCTTGAGGCTCTTATTCTTAGACATCTCTACATCAAGATAAAGTAAAATCCAGAGGACTCTCCAATCGTTATTGTCTCTCTCATATATATCCCTGACTGTCTGTGCCGTCTCAAGCGCATACGTTCTGTCCCTGTTATATAACGTGCTTACATAGAGATAATAGCAGTAGAGCATCTGCCTGTTTTCCCGCTCCGCAACCGCTTCATCCCTAGCACAGTCGAGGTAATATTTTGCCTCATTCATCTTCTTATCGGTAATCAGAAGCTGACTCATTAACAGACAACAATATGGGTTATCCTCATCGTTTTTTAGGAGTTCTCCCACTGCATCCTTAGAACGTGAAATCCAGTCCGCAGCACCTATTCTGTGAAGCCTGAAATCCATATATGCCCGCATAAGCCCGGCAATACTGTGTTTTTCAAATCTGCCAATCAGCTTTCCCTCGCTCTCGGATGAATTATCAATCCTCACAATCAGCTCTTTTTTTTCAAATGGCGTGGAAAATACAAGACGTCCTATATTTTTTCCCGCATGAATCTTATTTTTCCGGATAAAAAAACGGTAATCAAGCTTACCTCCGGCAAAGTTTTCCTCCGTGAGCATATTTTTGTCTGTCTCTATAAAATCACAGTCCGTCTCAACGCTCAGGATTACCCTTCCCCAGACATTCTTAGACACCGTAACCGACATTGTCATGTCATCATCCGGATATTGAATTGCAATCTCATCCTGACTGAGGCTTAAATGAACCTCACTCTTCTTATGAATTGCAATAAGGAACTCTTCAAGTGCCGTCTTTATATCAGCCCCTGCCATGAGTTCATTCCTAAGCTTAATGAGGCTTAAGTCGCCCTTTAAGAACACATCATTAAAATCCGGAGTGCCAAATATCTTAAGTGCCTGTACAACATTGTTCTGTGCAAGCGATGCAAACTGAAACAGGTTCTTTACCTCCCCGTTATCCGAATCATATCCGCCGGAAGCCACCTCGAACTCATAAGGAATCTCAATTTCTCCACCATTGCTAACAAGCACAAATGCACCTGTTATTCTGTCACCTGCTTCAATCCCTTCGGAATTCACAGTATATGCTATAACTGCTTTCTCTCCAAAAAATCTGTCCGTCTTTGCAATAACTCTGTTGTTGGTAGAATAGACAAGCCCCTTAATCTCTCTGTCTTTTATCTCCGATATGCGGAAGCTTCCGCTGTATTCCCTGTTCTTCCACACGGCATCACTGATAGACTGTGGCTCTGTCACGGCAGCTATCGGCTCATATTCAAATGCACCTCTCGCATATCTGTTAATCTGTTCCTTCAAGAGTTCTCCTCCAGTCGCTTCATGTGTTCACATATCTGCTTCTCATATCCGTTATCCGTCGGCTCATAGAACTTATGCCCCACAAGTGTATCGGGAAGGTACTGCTGCTTTACATAGTGCATCGGATAATCATGTGCATACAGATATCCTGTGCCATGCCCTAACTTTGCAGCACCTTTATAATGTGCATCCTGCAAATGAGGTGGAATAACCGCCGTCTTTTCACCTGCCACCTGAGCCATCGCCTTATCTATACCAATGTATGAGGCATTGCTCTTAGGTGCCGTAGCTATATAAGTGACTGCCTGTGCGAGTATTATCTGTGCCTCAGGCATTCCTATCCGCTCTACCGCCTGACACGCCGACACAGCAACCACAAGTGCCTGTGGGTCGGCATTTCCCACATCCTCACTCGCACATATCATAATTCTTCTCGCAATGAACTTGATGTCCTCGCCCGCGTACAGCATTCTCGCAAGATAATACAGTGCCGCATCGGGATCTGAACCTCTCATGCTCTTTATAAAAGCAGATATTGTATCGTAATGGTTGTCTCCTGTCTTATCATATCTTATAACTCTCTTTTGAATACATTCCTGTGCAACCTCAAGAGTTATGTGAATCTTCCCGTCATCACTCCTGTTAGTCGACATGATGCCAAGCTCCACTGCATTCAATGCGTTTCTCGCATCCCCGTTGGCAATATCGGCAAGAAACTCGGCAGCGTCCTCGTCAATCACCGCATCATACGCTCCCATCCCGCGCTCCTTATCGTACACCGCAGTGCGTATAAGCGATAATATATCCTCTTTCTCAAGTGCTTTAAGCTCAAATATTATGGAACGCGAAATTAAAGCTGAATTCACCTCAAAATAAGGGTTCTCAGTCGTCGCACCAATAAGAATCAATGTGCCGTCCTCGACAAAAGGAAGAAGATAATCCTGCTGTCCCTTGTTAAAGCGGTGAATCTCATCTACGAACAGTATCGTCTTTCTCCCATACATTCCCATATTATTCTTAGCCGCTTCAACTACATCCTCCATATCCTTCTTTCCAGCTACGGTCGCGTTAATCTGTCTGAAATCGGCACTGGTGGTATTCGCTATGACCTTCGCAAGCGTGGTCTTACCCGTTCCCGGAGGTCCGTAGAATATGATTGAGCTTAACTTATCCGCCTTGATTGCACGGTAAAGAAGCTTATCAGGTCCTATGATATGCCTCTGGCCGACAACCTCATCAAGATTTCTCGGACGCATGCGCTGTGCAAGCGGCGAATTGTCCTTCATTGAATTTTCTCTCATATAATCAAAAAGATCCATCGTACATCTTCTTTCTACTTAATCACTATATCATCCACCGTCACAAATATGTAACCGCGTGCCTTTAATTCATCCACAATTCTCAGTGCTGCGGCAACTGATGACGGATATATATCATGAAGAAGAATTATATCTCCATCCTTTACATTATTAACGACATGTCTCACAACCGCATCAGCGTCAGCCGTGTTCCAGTCCTGCGGGTCAACCGTCCACAGAACTTTGTCGAGGTTAATCATGCACTCAAGCTCCTCATTATATGCACCGTATGGCGGGCGTATGTACTCGACCGGTTCTCCTGTTATGCGCTCTATCGCCTCACAGGTTCTTCTGACCTCACTGCATGCCGCCTCACCATTAAGAGTATCAAGCTTCACATGCGAAAAAGTATGATTACCGATGAGATGCCCTTCCTCCTTCATCCGGAGAACCAGTTCCTCATTCCCCTCTATATGTTCCCCCAGCACAAAAAAGCTTGCCACAACTCCTCTCTGCTTCAGCCCGTCAAGCAATTCCGCCGTGTATGTTCCATGCGGTCCATCGTCGAATGTGAGCGCCACAATATTCTCATAAAAAGTCGTAGACACAGGCATGCTGTCCCTCCCTGCATTCTTCTCGTATATCAACACAAACAAAAACAAATCAAGGCACAGCACCGTACACATAACCAAAAGCTTCTTAACCATACAAATCCTTAAAATAATCTCTTTCGATTATATGCCGCACAAGCTTGTACTTATCATTACTTCATGGCGTCGTTCTTCTGCGTAGTGCCCACATTACCTTTGTCGTCAACAGACCTTGCAGAATCCACAAAGCCTTCAAGCTTCATATTGACAAATCTGTCCTCCTTAAGCCCCGGCTCCGGAAACTTATCCCTTCCCGAGCGGTCAGGCTTAGCCTCCTTCTTGCCCTTTCCGTTCCTCTGAACCTCCTCGGACGTCCTGTATCTGTGCATCGCAGTCAAGGTATGATAAACGCTGCCGCCGTTTTCTTCCGCCCTGACAGGGTCAACCGCCGCGTGATACAATATGTGTCTCGGTATCGTCAAGATAAGAAAAACACCGAGCGATATGTAATGGAAAGGCTCATCAAAATCTCCGACATTCACAACGAACATGGCAAGAAAGCATAACTCAACGGCATCAAAAATCATATAGCCGAAGTAACTTCTTCCCTGCTGCCTTGTCATCCTCTCAAAGGCATTCATTCCGTACAATGCCGCAATATTGAATAATACGGAATATCCCATCATAAGTATCATCACTGACAGCTTATACCACAATGAGCCATTATGTCCCGTGACCGTCACAGCCACAACATAAGCAAGTCCCAATATAAGCAATATCATATTGACCACCATCGTGATTAGCCGCATATCAAATTTCCTATTCTTTTGTTCCAATCCCATAATCTTCCTCATTCCGCCGTATCATAACGGCACCAATAGTAGTTAAACGTACAAATAAGCACCATCTGCTTATAAGCAATCATTGTTTATTGTAGCACATTTTTCATTACAGTACAATATTGTAAATTTGCGGGGAGAATTATAAAATGTAGTAGATTTCGGATAAAGAATTTCAGACTATACGTTGTATATTTTAGCAAAATCATACAACTGCTCAGTTTCGGGTAAAAGCTTTAAAATCGTCTATCATAACACATTCAAGGAGGCACACCATGTACACACTTCCAAAGGACCCCGTAATGCTTTTAAGCTTCGTAAACATGAAGCTTCGCGACGAGTTTTCAAGCCTTGACGAGCTTGCTGCAGCATGCTCGATAACGGCAGATGAGATAAAGAGCGCACTTGCGAAAATAAATTACGAGTACAATGAGGGGCAGAACCAGTTTAAGTAAACAGCGCAGCAGGAACGAAATTACCTATACCGATTCAGGTGCCAAAACAGGCTGATTTATTTCTTTATAAAAGTGTATAGCATGTTATATTTCTACATATCAGCTCCATTGTACGAAGCAAGTTGTTCTAAGGGCTCTGAAAAAAGTATTTCTGCTTCCGCCACCGTTGCAAAATCAGCCTTCCATGGCTGTTTGCAACTCAGCCGGCATCCATGCCGTCTGTGGCTGTACGATAAACAGAGCCCTAAGAACAACTAAGCTTCTTCCAAAAGTCGTGATATGCATAATTATAACATGATATACATATTGAAGTTGTGAAAGCGTGTTTCGACACCTGAATCCTATACTGTTAAGATGTCAAAACAGGCTGTATTTTAATGGTAAAACCTTACCATAAAACACAGCCTGTTTATGTGACATTTGTAAATCGTATTTTATTTATCAAAATTCCGGACAAGCCGTACTTTTTTCGGACTAATACTCCAGATACGCCCCTGATGCTTCAAGCTTACGCCACAGGCTTCTCTGTTCTCGCAACAAGTCCCTCCGTCCGGTCGACATCAATCACTATCTCATCTCCGGCATCCACATTTCCCGAGAGAATAAGCTTTGCTGAAAGTGTCTCGACCGTCTTCTGAAGGTATCTTCTAAGAGGTCTTGCGCCATATGCAGGGTCATAGCCGTTCTCGACAATGTAATCCTTGGCAGCAGATGTAAGCTTGATTGTAACCTCGCGGTCTGCAAGTCTCTTGTTGAGGTCTGCAACCATAAGGTCGATGATGCCTGTGATGTTGTCCTTTGTGAGAGGCTTGAACATGATTATCTCATCAAGTCTGTTGAGGAACTCAGGTCTGAAGCTTGCCCTAAGCTCACCCATTACAGCCTTCTCGCACTCCGGGCTGAAATTGCCGTTCTCGTCTATGCCGTCAAGCATGTGTACGGAACCGATATTCGAGGTGAGAATGATAATCGTGTTCTTAAAGTCCACGGTACGTCCCTGTGAGTCGGTGATACGTCCGTCATCGAGCACCTGTAAGAGCACATTGAACACATCAGGGTGTGCCTTCTCAATTTCATCAAAGAGCACAACCGAGTAAGGTTTTCTTCTGACAGCCTCAGTGAGCTGACCACCCTCCTCATAACCAACATATCCCGGAGGCGCTCCGATAAGACGTGATACGGAATATTTCTCCATGTACTCACTCATATCAAGTCTCACGATATTTTTCTCATCGTCAAACAATGCTTCGGCGAGTGCCTTTGCAAGCTCCGTCTTACCTACACCGGTAGGTCCGAGGAACAGGAAGGAACCGATAGGCTTAGAAGGATCCTTGATTCCTGCCTTTGAACGGATGATTGCCTCTGTAACCTTAGTTACACCCTCATCCTGTCCTATGACACGCTTATGAAGTATATCTGCTAAGTGGAGTGTCTTGTTTCTCTCACTCTCATTTAACTTTGATACAGGGATACCTGTCCAACGGGAGATAATCTTGGCAATCTCCTCATCTGTAACGCTCTCATGTACAAGCGAGAGTTCCTTCTGCTTTACAATATTCTCCTCAGCCTCTATCTGCTTCTTAAGCTCAGGCAGGCGGCCATACTGTAGCTGTGCTGCCTTCTCCAGGTCATAATTTCTCTGTGCAAGCTCAATCTGGCGATTCACATCGTCTAACTCCTCACGAAGCTTGCTGATGCGATCAACCGCTGCCTTCTCGTTGTCCCACTGTGCCTTGCCGGATGCGAACTCCTCTCTCAGCGAAGCAAGCTCCTTCTGAAGATTCTCAAGACGCTCACGGCTCAGATTATCGTCCTCCTTCTTGAGTGCTGCCTCCTCAATCTCAAGCTGCATTATCTTACGCTTAAGCTCATCAAGCTCCGCAGGCATTGAGTCAAGCTCGGTCTTAATCATCGCACACGCCTCATCCACAAGGTCGATAGCCTTATCCGGCAGGAATCTGTCCGTGATGTACCTGTTCGAGAGTGTTGCTGCCGCAACAAGCGCACCATCGGTAATCTTAACCCCATGGTAGAGCTCATAACGCTCCTTGATACCACGGAGAATTGAAATTGTATCCTCAACTGTAGGCTCGTCAACCATTACAGGCTGAAAACGACGTTCAAGTGCCGCATCCTTCTCAATGTACTTGCGGTACTCGTCAAGTGTGGTTGCACCGATGCAGTGAAGCTCACCTCGTGCAAGCATAGGCTTTAACATATTGCCCGCGTCCATCGCGCCCTCGGTCTTACCTGCACCGACGATTATATGAAGCTCATCGATGAAAAGTATTATCTTTCCTTCGCTCTTTTTTACTTCCTCAAGTACAGCCTTTAAACGCTCCTCAAACTCACCACGGTACTTAGCACCCGCAACGAGCGCACCCATATCAAGTGAGAACACTGTCTTGTCCTTGAGTCCGTCAGGCACATCACCGCGCACGATACGCTGTGCAAGTCCCTCGACAACAGCAGTCTTACCGACACCCGGCTCACCTATCAGAACAGGGTTGTTCTTCGTCTTTCGGGAAAGGATACGAATGACATTTCTTATCTCATTATCCCTTCCGATAACCGGGTCAAGCTTCTGCTGCCTTGCCCTCTCGACAAGATCAACACCGTACTTTTTAAGTGTGTCGTAGGTCGCCTCCGGGTTGTCGCTTGTAACCTGCTGATTCCCTCTGACACTCTGAAGTGCTGTGAGGAATCTGTCTCTTGTTATGCCGTATTCCTTAAAAATCGCCTTCACCGCATTGTTAGGATATGCGATAAGCGTGAGGAAGATATGCTCAACGGACACATACTCATCGCCCATCTTCTTAGCTTCATCTTCTGCCGACACAAGCACCTTGTTGAGCGACTGGCTTATCATAAGCTGAACGTCACCCGACACCTTGGTTTTCTGCTCAAGCGCTTTCCTTGCACGCTCTATAAAAGACGGAAGATGTATTTCCATCTTCTCCACAAGCTTTGCAATAAGACTATCCTCTATGGTAAGAAGGGAGTACAAAAGATGTTCCTGGTCTACTTCCTGATTACCGTATTCATAGGCAAGCTTCTCACAGTTGTTGAGAGCTTCCGCAGATTTCTGTGTAAACTTATTAATGTTCATAGTGAATACTCCTTTCATTGTAAACATTTTTAGGTAATTGCGAAACTATATAATTGAAAACGGACGTTGTACAAATTTAACAATTCACCGCAGGCACGCTTTCGCTACATGAATCACGCAGCGGTACATAACGCAGTAAAATACACTGCCTAAGTACCGGCGGCTTCATAGTACCTGCTTGCGAATCTGTTAAATTTGCACAACTGTATATCGTCAAAATTGCGTTTCGCAAACGCCTGTAAACATTTTAATCTATATTCTGTAAAAACATCTGCAATGAGTATGTACACTGCTTACGTTTGTCATGTGCACCTGCACAACTCCTTCGCATCTGTTCTAGATGTAATATAACACATCTTATTAGCACTGTCAATAGGTGAGTGCTAATTAAATTATAAAAAAAATATAAATAAAAAATGACAGAGCGTTGGGACACAGGGGTCTGGTCCCTGTCCCAACCATTTTGTCCTATTTTTTGATAATTTTTCGCATACCACAACCACAAAATTCATGTGGAATACACTTAAATCCCTTTTTTATATAAAAATTTTCTTTTTCCTTTTCAGCAATCAGTTGTACACTGGCTCTGCCGCCATCAGGAGTTCTATCATCCACATATGCCAACAGTAAATCAATAATTTTACTTCCAATTCCTCTTTTTTGAAATTCAGGTTTTACAACCACATCAACTATCAAATAATATATTCCATCTCCTATTAATCTTCCCATCCCAATTATGGCATCATTTTCTATGACAGTAACACTGTATAGACCGTTATTTACAGCTTTTATAACCTGATCTTTGGCAAAATTATTCCATCCAACAGAACTTCTTAATTCAATATATTCCTTATATGTTAAACTATTTTCACGATACTCCATCATTAAACCTACAAGACAAAACAAACTTTTCAAACTTTGTTCTGCCAAATCTGCGTTTTTTACATATTCTTTTGCAAAATCAATTTTCTCTTACTTCAAATTTGTTACATTATAAAATCTGCCATTTCTCATTACAAATTTAATATATATACATTATTTTTACACTAAAGATATAGTTTGGGCAAGCTTTTTTTATGGCATCCTTACGTCACAGAAATAAATTCAGTTCCGCCGCAGTGCGTTCCTGCCATGAGGGCTTTTTGTATAAATTAAACAAAAGAGCACCGTAGCAATACTCACTGCCACGGTGCTTCAAAAATCAATGTTCAATTTTATTCGTAATGCTTTTTATGCTTGCCTGATGTATGTTCCTCCTCATCATTCTCTGCAGCGGCATTAACCTTTGTCTGTACTTTTCTCTTCTTTAACGGATGCTTTGGATTTTTATCCATATATATCGCTTCTTTCTATTATTATATTATTTTCAATTATTTTTCACACTGCTGTGATTCAATATGACGAATCACAGCAGTGAAAATTACAAGTTACTTTACAATGCTGCATTTTCTGTGCTTATTTCAGGACATTATCCTTCAATAGCTATATACTTCTTGTTCTCAACAGCCTTGGCATCCTTCTTCGGAACCACAAGTCTTAAAATACCGTCCTCGTACTTAGCCTTGATGTCCTCCTCGGTAACACCTTCGCCTACATAGAAGCTACGGCTCATCGAACCTGCATAACGCTCCTTTCTGATGTATTTACCTTTCTTATCCTTCTCATCCTTATCAAGTCCCTTGGCGGCACTTATTGTAAGGTAGCCATCTTCAAGCTTAGCATTGATTTCGTCCTTCTTAAATCCAGGAAGGTCAATGTCTACCTCATAGCCTGTGTCTGTCTCCTTCACATCTGTTTTCATCACATGTCCTGCATGCTTACCATACAGAGCCTTGTCAACCTCAGGGAATCCAAAGTTCATCCAATCATCATTAAATAAGTTCTCTCCAAAAATACTAGGCATTAACATAAGTCATCTCTCCTTTTCCTAAAAAACAAAACCTAAAATTATTACCTTCTGTTACTTCATTTTTGGAACCGGGATGTACGAGGAACCTCAAGGTAATTCGTAACTTCTTTTACCCTTTTTGGTTCCTTTCCTTTGTTCTGAGTACGTTATACACCTAGTTATTAGCAATGTCAAGAGGTGAGTGCTAATAAAATTATAAAGAAATTATTAAGAATTTATTATGTGTCCTTACTGAGAAACTATTAACAAAATATCACTTATCCAGTTCCAGTCTCATAGAAACAAGCTCCTGATATCCGCTGATTCTTGACTTAAAACCCTTGGGATTGCGGCCAAACTCAACAAATCCGGCTTTCTTATAAAGCGCGACCGCACTTGTATTCTCTGCGACCACCTCAAGCTCTAACTGCTCATATCCGGCCTCCTTCGCACAGCTTATGCATGCATTTGTCAATGCCTTCCCGATTCCAAGCCCCCAGAATTCCTTTAAGATACTAATTCCAAATTCGGCTCTGTGGTGCACCTTATGCCTTGTTCCAAGTGAAGTAATTCCGGCATTACCTACAACAACTCCGTCCACAACTGCGATTATTTGTATTTCGTTTTCACTTTCTGACTTTCTCTTTAAAAATTCCTCTTCATCCTTAACGCCAATACTGATCTCATCCGCATAGGGAAGCAGGCAGTCTGTCTCTTCGTGTGTAGCGATAAAATTCTCAAGCACAGCCTTACCATCTGCCTCAACTGCACTGCGGAGTATTACTGTCTTTCCGTTTTTTAATGTAATCTGTTGTTCGTATTTCATGGCAATGATTCCTTTCTCAATGATTTCTTATTTTATCATTCTTTTGAGTAATTCTGCTGTTTGGCGGAAAAATACATATTCATACGCATTAGTCTCCTGTTTTAATAGAAATTCTACTTTCTACTCATATAATATATATCAATTGCTTTACTTGCAAATTCTGCAGTACACGCTCCGCAGACAGCATCAATATTTTCAGTAAGCTCGCCTCCACCGGCATACATTCTTCCAAGCCCACATAAAATCTTATCAGAACATGTATAAAAATGCTCCGTAATGTAATCTTTAAGTTTTCTTACCTGAAGTTGAACCGGCTCATCTGCCGGATTCATTTCCTTCATCTTTCCAAACTCCACAAATATCTGCATAAACTCATTTGCAACAGCAGCTTCATCATCTTTTGTCCAGTTCTTCGTTTTTTCCTCAAACTCTTTGTACTCCGCAGTCTGTCCCCATTGTTCTTTGGCTCGTTTAGTATACTCATCAATTTTTCTTGTGTCAAATACTTTAAAATCCATATATTTTACTCCTATTCCTTTTATTCCTCGAGCGAAATTAATAAGCTTTTCAAGATGCTCCTTTTTCATGGTAAGTAATTCAATCTGCTGTTCTAAGGCTTTATTTCTGTCAAAATTAGGTGCATCTATTATCCATTTAATCTCCCTAAGCGGAAATTCCAATTCCTTAAACAGTAAAATCTGCTGCAGCCTTTCCATGGATGTATCGTCATACAACCTGTACCCTGACTCTGTATATTGAATAGGTTTTAAGAGTCCAATGGTATCGTAATATTGCAGAGTGCGTATACTCACTCCTGTCAATTTACTTACCTCATTCACTGTCATCATTGCCATCTCCTCCTCTCGATAGGTATACTTTAAACTATTACGCAACGTAGGAGTCAATAACTTTTTGAAAAAAAGCACCGCGTCAATCTCTGACGCGGTGCCTGTAAGTTCAAAACGATATTAAATTTCGGCTCTGAACAACTACTTCACTCTGCTATTCGTAGTGCTTTTTATGCTTTCCTGAAGCATGCTCTTCCTCGCCGTTCTCAGCAGTCACATTAACCTTCTGCTGTACTTTTCTCTTCTTCAACGGGTGTTTTGGATTCTTATCCATATATATCGCTTCTTTCTTTTTGTCAATGATATTCGCAATCCGCTTCGCTGCTTGCTCATATAAAATTGATGCTTCGCATCTCTCCAGAAGCTTAGCCAAGCTTCCTGCAAAAGAGTTCACCCCATCACCCAATGGTAATGGGGTTTCTCTTTTATTTTATAAATTATTGCATCAGCCTTCAATAGCTATATACTTCTTGTTCTCAACAGCCTTGGCATCCTTCTTCGGAACCACAAGTCTTAAAATACCGTCCTCGTACTTAGCCTTGATGTCCTCCTCGGTAACACCTTCGCCTACATAGAAGCTACGGCTCATCGAACCTGCATAACGCTCCTTTCTGATGTATTTACCTTTCTTATCCTTCTCATCCTTATCAAGTCCCTTGGCGGCACTTATTGTAAGGTAGCCATCTTCAAGCTTAGCATTGATTTCGTCCTTCTTAAATCCAGGAAGGTCAATGTCTACCTCATAGCCTGTGTCTGTCTCCTTCACATCTGTTTTCATCACATGTCCTGCATGCTTACCATACAGAGCCTTGTCAACCTCAGGGAATCCAAAGTTCATCCAATCATCATTAAATAAGTTCTCTCCAAAAATACTAGGCATTAACATAAGTCATCTCTCCTTTTCCTAAAAAACAAAACCTAAAATTATTACCTTCTGTTACTTCATTTTTGGAACCGGGATGTACGAGGAACCTCAAGGTAATTCGTAACTTCTTTTACCCTTTTTGGTTCCTTTCCTTTGTTCTGAGTACGTTATACACCTAGTTATTAGCAATGTCAAGAGGTGAGTGCTAATAAAATTATAAAGAAATTATTAAGAATTTATTATCTGTGAATATACATCCTCGTCATGTGCGGCTCACCATCCCCTTGAACCATACACAGAAACTCCCAGCCATACCTCTCATAGAAGCTTGTATGGTCTGTAATCAGGTAGACAGGCGCTATGCCCTTTGCTCTCAAGTCTTCCACAGCCATGTCAAGCAGATGCCCTGCAATCCCATTACAGCGGTACTCCTCCTCCGTATAAACCGCACAGATATTAGGTGTGAGGTCTTTTCTGTCATGGAAATCATTCCATAAAATCCCCCATTTACTGCTCTACTTACAATCGTGCTTTTCTTCATTTTCCATATTCTCTTTATCACCCTGATTATGATTGGTTGTCGGTCCGTTATTACTTCCATTATTTCTGTTATTGCTTCCGATTACCTGATGCTTTTTAGGTGAAAAGAACACCCCAAACAATGCTCCCGTCAGAAAAAGAACCATTCCTGCAAGTATAATCTCACGACCCGTGTACTTTCCTTCATTGATACTGTTCATCAATGCCTCGTATTTTTTTCTCATATTGTTTTTCTCCCTTCTCTGATTTTTTCCGTTTCTTCATAAATTTTCGCAGGATTTCCGGCATTTCTACGATTAAAGTTTTAATTTCTCCATAAATACTCGTAGGATTCACGACTTTGCTACGATTAATACTTCAATTTCTTCATATATGCTCGTAGGATTCACAGCTTTTCTACGATTAATACTTCAATTTCTTCGTATATGCTCGTAGGATTCACGACTTTGCTACGATTAATACTTCAATTTCTTCATATATGCT
>ERZ791734.267-NODE-267-length-85054-cov-4.066083_pt1 | contig 85054 bp, 62 predicted proteins | sample MGYA00509953_ERZ791734 | MGnify/ENA primary metagenome ERZ791734 (study PRJEB30046, sample SAMN00792038) | human gut metagenome | study: EMG produced TPA metagenomics assembly of the A metagenome-wide association study of gut microbiota in type 2...
AGTAATCTGAAAAAGGAAACGCTGGTAGAAAGAATAAGGTATCAGGGATAGCAAAGAGGTAGTGGTCTTTTTTTGATCGCATGCTATAATAGAGGACAACAAAGTGGTAACAGGAGGCGTAAAAGACATGCATTATCAAAAGATAAATTACCCGAACAATGATAAGGTCTGGCTGGAGTGCTATATACAGGATAGCGGTCTGAAATTAGGACAGGATCGGGTACGGCCGGCTCTTGTGATCTGTCCCGGCGGCGGTTATGTGTATTTATCACCACGCGAGGCAGAACCGGTGGCTTTGGCATATGCAGCCAAGGGCATACAGGCATTTGTCCTGCATTATTCTCTGGGCTGGGAAGTCAAAGGTTTCCAGCCATTAAAGGAAATGGACTGGGCGATCGGTCTGATCCGTGAACATGCGAACGACTGGTATGTGGATGCGGACAAGATCCTTGCCTGCGGTTTTTCGGCAGGCGGACATCTGGCATTATCCAGCGGTCTGCTGGGAAAGAACCGACCAAATGGGCTGATCTTGGGCTATCCGGCGACAGACATGAGCGGACAGGGTTCGGAACTGATGCAGATGCTCTTTTTCGGAAAAGAGGGACCGGCGAAAGAAGAAAAGATCTGGCTGAACCCGGTGCAGGCAGTGACCAAGGACGCACCACCACTATTTATGTTTACGACCGCAGAGGATACGCTCACCAGGAGATCGACCCTGGATCTGGTGATGGCATATGAAGAAAAGGGCTGTCTCTTAGAGTATCATCTTTTCCAAAAGGGACCACACGGCTATAGTCTTGCCAACGAAGCATGTGCAGATGGCTCATCCCAGGTCATCGATCCGCATGTGGAAAAATGGCTGGATCTTTCGGTAGAATGGATTTTTTCTGTATTCGGGCAATTAGAATTTCGGGACATATCCACCAGTCACATTATGGATGCGATCAAAGAATTGGGCATCCCATTGCCGCAGGAAGCCACAGGCAAAGGGATAGAAAACGCATAAAGATAACAAGTTAAAAGGAGAGACATCATGGAAAATGCATTAGAATATTTTAAGAGCCTGATCGATCAGGACCGTTGCGACGTGGTACTTTGCAATCTGGAGCATGAGATCATCTACATGAACCCGGCTGCCATCAAAGATTATGTAAAGCGGGGCGGGGCAGATCTGATCGGGCGCAGCCTGCTTGCCTGCCACAATGATAAGTCAAAAGAAATGATAAAGCGTGTGGTGGACTGGTTTGCGGCAGACAAAGATCACAATATCGTGCATACCTTTTTCAATGAAAAACAGCAGAAAGATATCTATATGATCGCCCTGCGTGCCGAGGACGGACATTTGATCGGCTACTATGAAAAACACGAATTCCGCAACCGTGAGACCATGCCGTTTTACGATCTCTGGTAGGAGGAGCTATTTCTAAAGTTTTCTTAATTTTCTTCCAAGCCGGCAAAAAATTGTTATACTGTAGGCAAATACAGACAGAAAATGGGGTTGGGAGAAGCGACAGATGAGCGAGATACAGACAAGGACAATGGAAGAACAAGGGAAGCCGGCGGCTTCCCATATTTTGGTGGTGGATGACAATCCGGAGATCCGGGAGGTCATCTATCTTCTTTTGGGGGGCGAGGGATATGAGGTGACCGAGGCGGCAAATGGCGAGCAGGCGATCGAGGCTTCGGCAAAATATGCTTTTGACCTGATCATCCTGGATATCATGATGCCGGGGATGAACGGCTATCAGACCTGTGTGGAGATCCGAAAGAACAGCAACGCGCCTATCCTTTTTCTGAGTGCCAAATCCCAGGAAGATGATAAGATGCTGGGATTTTCCAGCGGTGGGGACGACTATCTGGTAAAGCCCTTTTCCTATAACGAACTTGTCAGTCGGGCAAAGGCACTGATCCGCCGCTATCATGTATATCAGGGGAAAAATATGCCGGTCAGGGAAGCGGCATCAAAGGAGGGCACGGCAGAGCGCATCATTTCTTATCAGGATATCGTCCTCAATGAGACAAGACGGGAAGTCAGCCGGAATGGGCAGGTCATTGAACTGACCGATACGGAGTACGCCCTTTTGCATCTGCTTCTTACCAACCGCAAGCAGATCTTTTCGGCGGAGCATCTGTATGAGAGTATCTGGCAGGAAGAATATTATTATGGAGCCAACAACACGGTCATGGTGCATATGCGAAATCTCCGCTGCAAGATCGAGAAGGACCCGAAAAATCCGACCATAATCAAGACGGTCTGGGGAAGGGGGTACCGCTGTGACTAAAGAGAAGAAAAATGCCATGCTCCACTGCTTAGAGGAACATCGTCCGGGCAAATGGAAGATCCGCACCAAACTCTTTGTGGTTATTCTTATTATGCTGGCGGTCAGCATTCTTCTTTTCTGGGGACTTTGGAATCTGCAGGAGTCGGTCTGTCATGCCTTTGAAAACCTGCATCTGATCAGTTGGTTTGACGAGGATACCTATATTGAACAGATAAAGGAAGATGCCGTCAATTACAATGTGCCGGAATTGGAGAGCGACAAAACAGCGCAGAAGGCATTTCGTCCATTTTTGAAAAAACATACCAGTTATTATATCGGATGTTATATCTATGGCCATGATGACGGACTCTTTCGTGCGGGACACGCGGCGAAAGTCATAGAAAAGATCATGTACGGATCCATCATATCAGACAGCATGGACATTTTGGGAGAGTACACTAACATTGTGCCGGTGCAATTTGCCAACGGTACCTATGATGTCGTCTATTCCTCCTTTATGCGGACGAGGTTTGTCTATCCTTATGTGATCGCATCTGCCCTTTTTAGTATCTTCATATTTTTCCTGGGGGTACTTTCCTATATGGGGAGCGTCATCAAGCGCATGGACGGACTCAAGGATGCTGTCGTTAATATGTCCCAGGGCGATCTGACTCATGCCATTCCCCAATGCGGCGAGGATGAAGTCGGGATCGTGGCAAAAGAACTGGATATCCTGCGCAAGACCCTGGATGAAAATATCAAGCAGGAAGATGCCATCCGCCAGACCAATCAGGAACTGATCTCCGCAATTTCACACGACCTGCGCACCCCGCTTACAGTATTAAACGGCTATCTGGAAGTTTTGCGCATGGATAACGCGGATGAGGAAAAGAGGGCTTTATATCTGAACAAGTGCCTGCAAAAAACAGCCGATATCAAGGCACTGACGGATCACATGTTTGAGTATGCTTTTGCCTATGAGACTAATGAAGAAGCGGTCTTAAAACGCATGGAGATCGGGCAGGTAAAAGAAATCCTTCTGGGCAACTGCGAGTTTGTGGAACTGGCAGGCTTTACGATCGAGGGGCAGATGGAGGATATCGAGGGGATTATGTATGCGGATGAGATGATGTTAAAACGTATGTCGAGCAATCTCTTTTCCAATATCCTAAAATATGCTGACAAGGGAAAGCCTATCTATGTGCGCCTGCGGGTGGAACAGGGCATGCTCGGTATTCTTTTGATCAATACGATCAAGCAGGATGTCGGCACGGTGGAAAGCAATCATATTGGACTGCGCAGCAGTCAGAAGATGGTAGAACTTCACAAGGGACAGATGCATGTCTACCATGAAAAACAGCAGTTCCGCGTCCATATCCTCCTGCCGGTTATCAGCATTTCAACTCCGCAGTCCTAAGTGGCTCTCAGACAGTTGCGGGCATTTTAGACTGCAGGCTGGCGGCAGCCATGATGTGTTGATGGAACGGGGAGGATTCTATGCAGAGATATACAAGATTATCGTGCGCAATTCGTGGCTACGCAGTGGATGCTTTTGATTATATATTAAAACCGATTTCCTAACCCTCTACACAATCACCCGCAAGACAAAGTCATTTCCATCCACTGCAAATTGGCAGTTTCCACCTGCTTTTTCTGCAATGTAGCGGATACTTTTGGTGCCAAAACCATGTCCAAGCTTTTTGCTTTGTGGCATGCCATCTTTGATTTCAGGTAAAGTGGCACAAGGATTTTTGATGGAAATGAGCAGCTTCTCATCGTGCATGCGCATATGGAGTGTAATGATGCGCTGTTCGATGGGAAGTTCAGATACAGCGTGCATCGCATTTTCCAAACCATTGGATAAAATTGCAGTCACATCCACATCGGATAGTGGCAGAGCATTTGGGATTTGTATGGTATGTTCGAGATGGATATCCTGCTTTTTTAAGAGGTCGTCATGGGCAGATAAAACGGTATTGACCAGTTCATTGGTGCAGTATTTCTGGATTGCCATTTGATCGGAAGTAGACACGAGCTCATGGATATAGTTTAGTGCATCCTCCTTTTTGTCGTTTTCAATCATGGAAGAAATGGCAAGAAGAAAATGACGCATATCATGTCGCATGATGGAGACAGACTGTTGCGCCTGATGCAAGGTGACGAGATCTTTTTGAGACTGGTCGCGCATAAGTTCCATCAACTGGTTTTGATGCAGGGTTTCCTGTTGCTCTTCGTATTGTTTGAAATATAAAAAGAGAAAGAGCAGATAGGTGGTACAGAGAACAAAACCTAAAAACTCAACGACAACTTTGCTTCCAGAATATAGAAGTGATGTATAGACGTTCGTTGCATAGTCAAAAATATAATAGACAAAGGGAATGATACCCAAAATGGCAAGTGATTCTGTTGATTTTTCCAAGAGCCTTGCTGTTGCATCTGATACATGCAGCAGTAAAAATAAGAAAACCATCACAGTCACAACGATGCGGATAGCATAATAGCACCACTGTTCGTGGGTCAGTGTAAGAAAAGCTATGCCAACCCAGTTACTAATCTGACAACAGAGATAAGCCGTCAGAACGGAAATGGCTGCTACCAGAGGGCGATATTTATAGTATAAGACCAGCAAGAGAATCAAAGGCAGATGTACAATCAAAGGATAGAACTCCCTCGTCATGGCTTCGCCTAAGGTTAGAAACACACCGAGATAAAGCAGCCCGGTTGCACAGGAAAATCCAAGTAACCGCAGGATATTAGAGCGTTTCATCACAATGCCGAGAAAGGCAGCGGAGAGGTAAACGCCAAAAAGTAATGTAGTCGCATTGTGGGTAAGTTGCAGTATTCCTAAAATCATACAATAATCTCCATAAAAAATTATTCAGCAAACAGGGTTGAAAAATAAGCTTCTTTGAACGCCTTTCCGTATCCTCGGGCAATCGGAATGGTCTGCCCGGATCGTGTTGTGAGTTCGTTATTGTTAAAATGATTCACATTGGGCAAATAAACCAGGTAGGAACGATGGCATTTGAAGAAACCGTCTGTGTTCAATAGCTGTTGTTCAAAGTGGTTCAGTGGCTCTGAAACTTCTAAAATCTGCCCGGAACAAAGATGAAAGAGAACGCGTTTGTTCTGGGCTTCTATATATTCAATATCGTGAAAATATTGTTTCTGATAGCCAAAGGCTGTTTTTAAAATCAGATGCTTTGGCTCTTCGTCAAATTGTATGGCAAGTTCATTTAATTCTTTGGATAATTTTTCCTGTGATACGGGCTTGAGGATATATCCCTGTGCCCTTACTTCATAAGATTCTAAGGCAAATTCCGGCGATGATGTCAAAAATATAATCTGAACAGCACGGTCGTGCTGACGCAGTTCGCGGGCAGTATCCATCCCGTTTAACAGAGGCATAATGATATCAAGAAAAATGATATCCATATGACAGTCCTTGTGTGCTTCGATGAGAGCATCGCCGTTATCATAGGTAAAAATCTGAACCGCATGTCCGGTGTTGGCAGACCATGTTTCTATGTATGTTTTTGTTTTGTTTAAAAAGATGGGACTGTCGTCACAAACGGCAATCCGTAAACTTGTCCGTGCCTGCATTTTTATAGTTCCCTCAAAAAATGATCTATCAGTGATAGTTCTATCTTAGTATATGTAAATTTCTTTTTCAATGACAGCGATTGCATTTCACACCCTAAAAACGACACTTCGCGCTGAGCGAAATTTTCAGCCTTAAAATTCGGTATGATAGATACAAGATATGGTGGCTATTACAATGTTTGACACCAGTGAAACGGAGGAGAATGCTTATGAAGTTGAAAAAGTTATTCGGAAAAATACTTGGCGCAGGTTTATGCATGGGCATGTTGCTTGGATGTATGCCTGGCGGGGCATTACAGGTAAAGGCGGCTACGCAGCCGAATTATCTGACCTTTACGGCAGAGGAAGCAGGCTCGACCTTGTCCTTGTCATGGGCGAGTGCAAGTGATGTTCAGACCAGCACAGATCATGGCACAACATGGTCTGCCTATGCAAGGGGTACGACAATTACATTGGCAAATGTAGGCGATAGCGTTTCTTTTAAGGGCAGAGGTTTTGTGGCAAATAACAGTGCAAATGTCAATCATGTAAAGATGACCGGTAAGATTGCAGCGTCCGGCAGTGTGACCAGCCTGATTGATGAAAATGGCGGAGACCCGAATGTAACGTTGCCTAATGATTGCTTTGCACATATGTTCCAAGATTGCACCAGTCTGACACAGGCACCGGAATTACCGGCAACGACTTTATCAGATATATGTTATGTTTATATGTTTCAAAATTGTACGTCGCTGACACAGGTTCCGAAATTACCGGCAACTACATTGGACGTGGCTTGTTATCACAGCATGTTTGAGGGGTGTACCGGACTTTCCCTTACGACCACGAAGGACGCAGATCATACATTAGCATGGTCAGTGCCGGATACCACTGCGGATTTGAATTGGAATCTGAACATGTTTGCGGGATGCCCAAATGTTGATCTGGGAAATGGCTCTAAGGAACCACAGATGAATACCGTTTATTATCAGACTTGCAACCATTCCTATGGTAGTGATGGAAAGTGCATCTACTGTGGCACAGAAAAGGTTGAGGACATCGTGACACCAACGCCGGAAGCAGCACCAGCCGCAGGCATTACAAATGCCCAGCCAAATGGTGGAACGCAGGCAGCACCAAATACCAATAATCAGGCAGCACCGAAAACAACAGTAAATGCCAAAGCACCGGTAACCGGAGAAGCATCGTCGATGGCATCTGTGATACTTGCTTTGCTCATCGCAGGAGGACTTGCTGTAATCCTTGTGGGAGTCTGCAAGATGCGTAAACATTGTAAATAAGGACGAGGAGAACGCTTATGAAAAAGACATTTGGAAAAATACTAGGAGCTTTCTTATGCTTAGGAATGGTGCTTGGATTGATGCCAACGCAGGCATTACAGGTGTTTGCAGAGGGAGAGACAACGCCGAATTATCTGACTTTTACGGCAGAGGAGGCTGGATCGACCCTGTCATTCACATGGAACACAGAAGAAAGTGTGGAGATTAGTAAAGATAGTGGTACGAATTGGTCGACTTACGCGAAAGGAACAAAAATCACCTTAGCCAAGGTAGACGACAGTGTGCAATTTAGAGGAGAACTTACCAAACTTAATATAAATACTTATATAAACCCAGCTTTTACCATGACGGGAAAAATCGCTGCGTCTGGCAGTATAACTAGTCTTAAAGATGGGAATGGTGGAAATCCTGATACAGTAGCGTCTGGCTTTGGAGGCATGTTTATGAATTGTGATGGTCTTACACAAGCCCCGGAATTACTATCAACACGGGTAGGAAGTAATGGATATGCGTGTATGTTTCAGAATTGTAAGAACTTGGTAGCAGCGCCAGAATTACCAGCAACTACGCTGGGATATAATGCCTATACAAGTATGTTCTCAGGATGCACGAATATGAAAATAGGACCAGACAAGTTGCCGGCAACAACTCTGGATGACTGGTGTTACTCTAATATGTTTCAAGATTGTATATCCCTAACAAAAACTCCAGAACTGCCAGCAACGACATTGCGGCAGGAATGCTATTTTGGCATGTTTCAGGGATGTACATCGCTACAGCAAATTCCAAATCTGCCAGCTACAAAATTAGCGCTAGATTGTTATAGATGTATGTTTAAGAATTGCAAGAATTTATCCATGACGAGTACAAAGGATAGTAGTCACACGATAGCATGGACATTACCAAATGCTACATTGCCGAGTGCTACAATGTTGGGATCAGACTGGAACACAGATATGTTTAAAGGGTGTACAAATGTAAATATTGGAACTCCACAGTTGAACAAGACATATTACCAACTGTGCCGCCATTCTTATAATGAGAACGATAAATGTATCTATTGTGGAGAAACTAAGCCAAAGACATATAGTGTGACACTCATTGCAGGAGAAGGATTAACGCGTTATCCATATCATGGCGCAGAACAACAGACCAATTTGTTGGGTGCAATGGAGCCGGTATATTATACCGCAGACGAAGATTACTATATTCAAGATGATTATCCGATGATTACAAAAAATGGCATTACAGTGGCAAGATATGTATTGGAAGGGTGGGGACCGGTTATCGTTGTAAATGGAACGCCTACGGCTGATACTACAATTACATTGCCAGCAGCAATAGCACGCAATGTAACACCAAATCCAGAACCGAATCCGAAACCAACACCGAATCCGAAACCAACACCGAATCCAGAACCAACACCGAATCCGGAACCGACGCCGAATCCAACGCCAGCTCCAACTCCTGAAAAGCCGGTAATGAAGGATGGAGATAACGGACAGCATGTTATAGGCAAGGCAGAGGCACTTACCTTCCGTTCTAGTGCGCCACTCAACGAATTTGTAGCTGTATTGGTCGATGGTGTGAAAGTGGATCGATCCAATTATGATGTGTCGGAAGGTAGTACGATTGTACGGCTGAAACAGTCTTTCCTTGACACGTTATCCAAGGGAAGTCACACGATTGCTATTCAGTCAATTGGTGGAACAGCAACGGCAAACTTTTCAGTCACAGCATCTTCTAATAGTGGAAATACTGGCTCTGCCACAACACCAACCCCTTCCACCCCAACCGCAGGCATTACAAATGTCCAGCCAAATGGTGGAACGCGGGCAGCACAGAAAACAACAGTAAATGCCAAGGCACCGGTAACCGGAGAAGCTTCACCGGTATCATGTGTGGTACTTGCCCTTATTATTGTTGGTGGATTTGCACTTTTGATTGTAGAACTTCGCAGAAGTCGACAGATGCAAAAGAAGCACTAAAATTGTTGATAAAAAGTAAATAAGATATTAAAATCAGGGACGTTCCTTTTGCCACAAGGAGCGTCCCTTTTGTCATAAGGAGTGTCCCTTTGGCTTATAAAAAAGTAATTTTGTAATAAATACAGACATATGTGGCATAAACGACGCATAGTAATTATGTATGAAATTAATGGACATAATTTGTGCAATATGACATTTTTACACAATCGTGGCATTATGTGTCGAAAAAGCGCATAGATTATGATAAACTTTAAATAATCTTTTTATAAACTTCTTATAAAGGGCTATGCATAAGTAAAGTAAGGGAGACAGCAAATGAATACAGACAAGATTGATGCCAAGATCCTTGCCGTTGCCGGTAAGGGTGGCGTTGGTAAGACCTCGCTTGCAGCAGTTATGGTCAAACTCTTGGTGGCAGCCTATCCGGATAAGCGGATCCTTGCCATTGATGCAGACCCGGCTGTTGGCTTGTCTACCGCCTTGGGTGTGGACGTGAAACTCACGGTAGACGATATCCGCAAAGAGGTGGTTGCAAACGCAGAGGACGGCAACGCTAAGGCGGCAATTGAATTATTAGGAGAAGCCAGATACCGTATTTTCGACGCGCTCGTCGAGATGGATGGCTTTTCTTTTATTGCTATCGGAAGACCGGAGGCAGCAGGCTGCTATTGCAAGATCAATAGTTACCTGAAAGAAGTTATTGGCCTTTTGGCAGAGAATTATGATTATATCGTGATCGACGGCGAGGCGGGGATCGAGCAGATCAACCGTCGTGTCATGGAAAAGGTGACACACCTCATGCTGATCACAGACTCTTCCAAGAAGGGGACACAGGTCGTAAAGACCATCAAGCAGGTAGCAGACGAACTCGTTATGTACGACAAGGTCGGCGTGATCGCAAACCGCCTTCCGAATTTAGACGTCAAACAGTACATGGACGTGGGCGATATCCCGGTACTTTCCTACATATTATCGGATGCCTCTTTGGCAGAGTTCGATCTCAAGGGAGAGAGCGTATTTTATTTGGATGATGATGCGGCAATCGTCAGGGGAGCCAAGGAAGCTCTGATCGGTATAGGAATCTTAGAAGCGTAAAGGAGGGCAAGCGTGAAAGACTTAAAGCACTTATATTATTTTGAAAAGTTATTGGAAGATGCCAATAACGAACTTGTGCGTCAGGCACAGGACGAGGGTCTTAAGTGTATCGCAACGACTTGCGAGAATGTACCGGAACCACTCTTAAATCTTCCGGGCACATTTTCGGTAAGACTTCGTGCACCGCGTACAGGCTCTATGGAGATGGCTACTTACTACATGACAAGTTTCTTGTGCGAGTACAGTAGAGCACTTTTGGAGAGAGCCATTGAGGGCGGCTACAACTTCGTAGATGGTATCGTGACACCGGACGGCTGTACCATGATGAATCGTTGCGTAGAGAACATGGAACTGCTTAAGACCATGGGTCAGGGCAAGGACGGATTTTTCTGGGAATACATGGAGATTCCACAGAAAAACGATGACAATGCGCTGGAAATGTATACCTTACAGTGCCGCAACCATATCTTAAAGCCTCTGGCAGAAAAATATGGTATCGACACATCCGATGAGGCGATCCGTGCAGCAGTAGATCAGCATAATGACGTATGCCGTCTGATCCGTCAGATCGGAGACTTCCGTAAGGAAGCCAATCCGCGCGTGACAGGCTATGAGTTCCACATCCTTACCATGGCAAGTTACGTGGCACCAAAGCATCTGATCCTAGACAAACTCCGCGAGACCTTGGAGGAGATCAAGACCAGGGAGCCGGATGCGGCTGACAAGTACCGTGCTCGTGTTGTTTTTGTCGGCTCTGAGGTGGATGATGTTGATGTCATCAAACTGGTAGAAGAATCCGGCGCTTATGTATGTGCAGACCGTTTCTGCTACGGATCTTTGCCGGGACGTGATGAGATCATCCTAAATGACGAGGAAGACGTGGTAAAACAGATCTGCCGTCAGGTGCAGGGCAGAGCACAGTGCCCGCGTTATTGGGATATGGCAAAGATGACTGGCAGACGTGATTACGTTGCAGATCTTGCCAAGGAATACGGCGCAGACGGTATTATCTACGAACAGATGAAGTTCTGTGATCCATGGGCTTATGAGCGTATGATCGGTACGATCGTGCTCCGTGATGAGCACGGCTATCCGGTACTTGCCGTGGATCGTCCATATTCCATTGGCTCTTCCGGTCAGATGCGCACACGTGTGCAGGCATTCGTAGAGAGCATTGAGATCAAGAAGATTCAAGGAGGTAAGAAATAATGGCAAAAGAAGTAGGCGCAGAAGCGCTGGGTAGATTTTTTACCGATGGAAAAGTACGAAGCAGACGTGAGTGGCGTGGATTCAAAGATACCTTTTATGATTACACACGTTGGCTTTATATTATGAAGCAGTTGGCAGGCTTTATCATCAAACCTAGAAATATCAAAGCCATGTTCCGTTACCGCTGGATGGCAAACTATCTGGCAGTACCGATGATGGTAGATAAGCATACACAGGGACTGCGTGGACCATACCTTCGTATGTGCCATTTAGAGCAGGATCTGGTCGTTTATGACGTAGCAAAACTTCTCGACAATCTTTTCCGTGGCGACCGCCGCATCGGCAATGATGAGGAGTTTTCCAAGAAGGTCGTTTTGGTAGATGAGAACGAAATGACAGCCGTTATGATGGGATTTCCTACCTTAAAGGGACTTTCCCGTGAGACGCCGTCCACCTATGTATCCGTTCTTCTGAACCAAACAGCAGCCCTTCATTATATTGATGTGGCACAGGAATACGGACTTGCCGGTGATGTTTGTCCGATGCCGGAGGCAGAACTTGGCGTTTCCATTGATGATGATGCACCGATCCTTGGTGCCTGCGCCGTACAGTGTAATACGACCTGTGACGGTTCCCTTATGAGTAACGGTGGTATTGCTAAGCGTCTGGAATTAGAAGACGGTATCCCGATCTTCCAGTTGGCAGCCCCGATGCGCCACAGAGAGGACGACGTACAGGATTACGCTGCACAGGAGATCAAGAATTGTATCGCCTTTATCGAGGAAAAGACAGGCGAGAAATGGGATTGGTCTTACTACTTTGAGTGTGCAAAGCGTGTCAATGAGTCTACCAGACACCGTATGGAGTGGCTGGACATGAACAAGACCGATTATCCACAGGTCTTTGGTTCCAACCTTGCGCTTTATACAGAGACCAACTACATGGCTATCTGTGGTAAGGTACCGGAGTTCGTCAATGTAGACCGCAAACTGACCGCACTTGCCAATCAGGCATACAAAGACAAGATGATGATGGCAAGAGAGTATCGTCACCGTGCTATCGTATGGGGCGTACAGTCACACTTTTATATGGACTTTTTGCTCTGGATCTTAAACTGCTGGGGCATCGTTCCGCTGACCGATATGCTTTCCATGGTCAATACCGAAATGATCGCAGAGGAAGATACACCGGAGAACCGCGAAAAGGCATATTATGATATGGCTTGGCTGACAGAGAATATGATCATGAGAAACCGTACCCACGGTGGTTACAAGGTTCTCTTAGACGAACTCTGGGAGTTCTGTGAAGAGTTCAATGCCGATGTGGTCATCCTTTGGGAGCACATGGCATGTAAGGCACTGGATGGTATGCATGGACAGTTCGAGGAAAAGGCAAGAGAAAAAGGTATTCATCTGATCTGGGTAACCCACGATCTGTTCGATCCTCGTATTGTATCCCGTCAGGGTGTTCGTGATCAGGTCAATCGTTATATGAGAACTGTATTTAAGGAAGAACCCCTGGATCCGTCGCTGGAAGTATTGCACGACGAGCATTCATGGTAAAAAGGAGGAACAAGATGAAATATTATGGCGGATGTGATTCCGGATCAACTTATACAAAATGTGTCATCATCGATGAGACAGGAAAGATGGTAGCAGATGTAACACTACGTAGCCGTATTAATGCGGTACTTTCCTGTGAAGAATCCATTGAAAAGGCAGTTGCCCAGGTGCCGGACTTAAAGTCAGCAGATGATCTGGCTTATCTGGTAGGTACCGGATACGGACGTAACAAGGTACCTTCCGCAGACGAGAATATCTCAGAAATCTCCTGTCATGCCATGGGCGTGCATGTAGCAGACCCAAATGTCAAGGCAATCATCGATATCGGCGGACAGGATGTCAAGGGTATTGCCATTGATGCTGACGGAACCGTTTTAAACTTTGCCATGAATGACAAGTGTGCAGCCGGAACCGGACGTTTCTTTGAGGCAATGGCAAAGGCATTTGAAATGGATCTGTCTGAGTTTTCCAAGTTATCTTTGAAGGCAAAGAATGTGATCCCGATCACGGCACAGTGTACCGTATTTGCAGAGTCAGAGGTTATCTCTTTGGTAGGAGAGGGCAAGCCGATGGATGAGATCGCAGCAGGTATCGAGTTATCCGTTGCAAAGCGCTGCTTCGTTATGTCCAAGAAGGCAGGTGCTGTAGATTCCATCACTTTGACCGGTGGATGTGCCAAGAACGACGGCTTGAAGGAAGCCATCGAAAAGGTATTGAATTTGAAAGTCATCGATCTTCCGATCGACCCACAGTTGATGGGAGCACTTGGGGCGGCAGAGTTTGCACGTCAAAAGGGAATGGCTAAGGAAGGAGCGGTTTAATATGGCAACATTTCTTCATGTACTTTTGATCATTGCGATCGTTTTGGTTTGCCTCTTTGTTTTGAGTTTTATCGTATATTTCTTTAACTTGGATATGAAACTTACGGCAGCGATCGAACCGTTGATGTTAAAGCATTACGATAAGATAGAAAGAGACACACATCTATGAGACTTTATGATGAGATTATCAATGACATTCTGACTGACCTTTCAGGTCAGGATGTCGTGAAACTTCCGGTCGGTGACGCTGCAGATCCGATCAGCCGGGACTGGCAGGATGCCGGGAAAGCAATGATGATCTTACAGGCAGATATGGCATATGAACTGGGCGGGCATAATCTTCCTGCCGTGGGCAATACCTTAGTGACGACGGAGACAGATCTGGTAGGAGAGGATGAGATCATCCTCATAGGAAAAGATCTGCCACAGATCACAGAGGACACCCCATATGCAAGGATCGCCCTGGTACGTGTTGCCGAGGATAGTATTGGAACGGGAGACAAGTTATACAATACCATCCAGAACATCGGCTACTTCCGTTACCACATCTACCCTAAGGGATTTATGCTTCGCGTTTCATCTTCCAATGACAGGGAGAGCGTGCGCGTGGCGGCAGATGCACTGGAACAGGGGCTGAATTTTACGGCGATCGGTAATGCCATGCAAAAGGCACTCCACCTGCACAAGGAAGTCGAGGCAGTAAAGATCATCTTTATCACAGATCCGGGTGCTGATTACGCCGGTCTGCAGGAAGGGCTCAAAAAGACCAAGCAGATCACGGCGACCATCGATCATATGCTAAAAGATGTCAATATGGATTGTGGTTCCTGTGGCTTACAGGAGATCTGCGACGAGGTTGAGGGCCTGCGGGAAATGCATTTTGGCATGGGAGAACAACATACATAAGTAATTACAAGAGAATGTTTAGCACCGTATCGGTGCAGACAATAGAAACAAGCAATAAGGAATGAGAAAAGGAGAGTATAGACATGGACATGAATAAGTACAATGAGTGGCCTGCGAATCACAAAGGCGACAAGAATCCAAGTCCAAAGATCATCGCTTTAGGAAAGCGAATCACAGATGTTGCCGGTCATATGATCGGTGGCGTTACCGCAGAGGATCCGGAATATTGGGGACTCGCAGAGATCATTACAGAGGAAATGGCAGAGGTAGGTCTTACCATGAAAAGACGTGTGCATTACACGTTCGATCAACTCTGTGAAATGAACAAAGACAAGGTAGCAGAAAAAGGGAAAGAAGGATTCCAAAAGTTATTGGATGAAATGTCTTATATCGGACTTTTGGAGTATGATTACGGCTATCATTATGACCACAATGGCCGTACAGCACCACAGTCAGAAAGACGCTACACACTTCCGATGTTTGTACCTGGTTCTGCTGAACTTTTCAACATGGAAGAAATCCCGGGGGATGTCAAGGGCAATCCTAGATTGGAACAGCACCCGGATGTTGCTTCTTTCTTCGAGCGTATGACTTATATCCCGTTGGATGGTATTACACAGATGGTACCTCCTGGTGGTGCAGGTGTCGGCATGCACGTTATCCCGGTAGAGAAAGCGATTTCTATGGAAAATGAAGCCATCGACATCGAGAAATTATCTTACTGGCTGTCTAAATACGAAGGCAAGATCGGTGTAGGACGTTGTTCCTGCCGTGCTTCCCGTAAAGTAATCGGAGAAGGTGTAGCAGATGACGATTATGGCTGGTGTATTGGTGTCGGAGATTTTGCAGATTACTGCCGTGAGACCGGTAAGGGTCATGACATCACAAAAGAAGAAGCACTTGAGATCTTACAGCGTGCTGAGGACAATGGTTTCGTACATCAGATTACCAATATCGATGGCGAGAACAAGATCTTTGGTATCTGTAACTGTAACGTAAATATCTGTAATGCACTCCGTACATCACAGTTATTCAATACACCAAATATGTCTCGTTCCGCTTATGTTGCACATGTAGATAAAGATAAATGTGTGGCTTGTGGTCGATGCGTAGAATACTGTCCAGCAGGTGCAACCAGACTGGGTCAGAAATTGTGTAAGGCAGATGGAACAGAAGTAACATATCCAAAACAGTTGCTTCCAGATAAAGTAAAATGGGGTAGAGAATTCTATGACCCAGACTACAGAGATAACAACCGTATCAATACGCATAAGACAGGTACTGCTCCATGTAAGACAGCTTGTCCTGCGCATATTGCAGTACAGGGATATCTTAAGAAAGCAGCACAGGGTGAGTACACAGAGGCTCTGGCACTGATCAAAAAGCAGAATCCATTCCCGGCTGTCTGCGGACGTATCTGTAACAGACGTTGTGAGGATGCTTGTACCAGAGGAACCATTGACGAACCGATCGCTATCGATGCAGTAAAGCGTTTCATCGCAGAGCGCGATCTGCATGCAGATACCAGATACGTTCCTCCGATCGTTGTTCCAGCCAGCATCCACAAGAACGGATGGGAAGAAAAGATCGCTATCATCGGTGGTGGACCAGCCGGACTTTCCTGCGCATTCTACTTGGCAGAGAGAGGCTACAAGCCAACCGTATTTGAGAAGAACGAGAATGCCGGCGGTATGCTTCGCTATGGTATTCCATCTTACAAGTTGGAAAAAGACGTCATCGAGGCTGAGATCGACATCATGCGCGAGATGGGCGTTGAGATCAAGACCGGCGTAGAAGTTGGTAAGGATATCTCCTTAGACGAACTTCGTGCACAGGGATACAAGGCATTCTATATTGCTATCGGATGCTCTGCAGGCCGTCGTCCTGGTGTACCGGGGGATGATGCAGAAGGCACCTTTACAGCCATTGATTACCTGAAGAATGCAAACTGTGGTGGTGCAGACTACAATGGCAGGGTTGTTGTTGTCGGCGGTGGTAATGTTGCTATCGATGCGGCTCGTGTCAGCGCAAGAAACGGTGCTTCAGAAGTTACACAACTTTGCTTGGAGTCAGAGAAGGAAATGCCTGCATCTGATGAAGAAGTAAGAGAAGCAGGTGAAGATGGTGTTACCATCAAGTGTGGATGGGGACCAAAGGAAGTTCTCGTTACAGACGGAAAGGTATCCGGCATCATCTTCAAGAAGTGCGTATCTGTATTTGAAGAAGTAGACGGACGCAAGAAATTTGCTCCAAAATATGACGAAAGCGAGACCATCACGATCGACTGTGACCGCGTGATCTTTGCCGTAGGACAGCAGTCTGTATGGGGCGATCTCTTAAAGAGCGAAGATGTAGAATTCAGAGGACCGGCTCTGGTAGCAGACGGACTTACCTATCAGGTGCAGGGTGCACCGGATCTCTTTATCGGTGGTGATGTCATGACAGGACCGAAGTTCGCAATCGATGCGATCGCAGCAGGTCACTGGGCATCTGAATCCTTACATAGATATGTGCAGAATGGTCATATGACCATCGGACGTAACAAGTGGGAATTCATCGAACTCAACAAGGATGATATCTTAGTAGAGAGTTACGACAATTCTTCCCGTCAGTCAGAAGGCTTTGACGAGACACTTGGCAACAAGTCCTTCAAGGATGCGCATATCGCACTTACCGAGGAACAGGTCAAGATCGAGACTTCCCGCTGCTTAGGCTGTGGTGCTACGATTGTGGATGCAAACAAGTGTATCGGTTGTGGTGTATGTACGACGAAGTGTGCATTTGATGCTATCACACTCCACAGAGATCACCCAGAGTGCTCAACCATGGTGACAGCAGAAGACAAGTTCAAGGCTATCATTCCTTATGAGTTGAAGCGTGCCGTTAAGATTGTCTTTGCCCCAAAGACAGCAGAGGAAAAGGCTGCAATCAAGGCGCATAAAGAGGCAATGCAGAACAAATAATTTTTACCAGAAATAAAAATATGGTGATCATCAGCCGTCTACCTGCGTAAAAGGATGCAAGTAGGCGGCTGATATGTTATACTGGTACAGCGTCTGCAAGATGCGGATGCCTTACGAGGCAGGCGGGGATGAGAAACTGCGCTTGTCCGGGGAATATGGAGATTAAAGAGGAAAAGAACATGCATGAATTAGGAATCGTATTTCATATTGCAAAGAAAGTAGAATCTCTGGCAGTGGAAAACCATGTCAATCATGTTGCCAAGGTTGTCTTAGAGATCGGAGAAGTATCTACCGTCATTCCGTCCTATCTGGAGGACTGCTGGAAGTGGAAGTGTACCAAGAGTGAGATCTTAAAGGATTGCCAGTTGGAAGTGGAGATGATCCCGGCAGTTACTTTCTGTGAGGACTGCGAAAAGACTTACGGTACGGTAGAACACGGAAAGATCTGTCCGTACTGCGGAAGTGAGCATACCTATCTGGTGCAGGGAAATGAACATGCGATCAGGGAGATCGTAGTTTATGATGAGGACTGCGAGGAGAATGCGGATGCAGAGGCCGAAAGCGAGGCATTAGAGGAAATCGCACACGAGGATAACGGTGCCATGCCGATCGCAGATGAAACAGTAGCAGAGTAAAAGGAAGCATAGAAATAACTTCACCTGCTATCCTAAATATGTTATGATAGTCATATCTAAAGAGTTTTGACATCAGAATCATTTGAAAAAGATTATTTGCTACTCTCAGAGTCAGTCATAGATTTTAGGAGGTTGGAATTGTATGCGAACATTTATTAATGAATCAGCTGAGAATTATTTGGAAACCATTTTGATTCTTAGTAAGAGATTACCGGTTGTCCGAGCAGTTGATATTGCAAATGAACTGGATTTCAAAAAGTCAAGTGTCAGTATTGCAATGAAAAATCTGCGTGAAAAGGAGCAGATTACGGTAACAGATGCAGGATATATTTATCTTACAGATGCAGGACGTGAGATTGCAGAGATGATTTACGAACGCCATGAAATGATCTCACAGGGACTCATGGCACTGGGGGTTCCGAAAGAAATTGCTTTGGAAGATGCCTGTCGTATTGAGCATGTCATTAGCAAGGAGAGTTTTGATGCTGTAAAGAAACTGATTCAGAGTAAACTTCAACTTTAGATTGTGGTCTTGCATCGCTTACGGCGCTAAACTGGGTAAGTTGACGTTGGTTTAGCAGAGAAGTAGAGGCAGAAGATGAGACAGGGGATAAGAACAATCGAAGAAAAAGACGAAAGTCGTCCAGTGCCAACTTCATAATCGTGGCATTGGATGGCTTTTTTTGCGTATTTTCTATTTGCCAGTGATTGTGGGCCAATCGGGCAGGTGGTATAATTGACTATAAAGCAGATTGCTGGAAATCATCTATCGGGAGGTTAGGTATGGAGAAGTTTAAGAAAAAACTTGTGGAAATGTGCAAGGTCAATGTGAAAGCGGCCGTGGTATTTATTATTCTGGCACTTTTTTTGGCTTTGCTGGGCATTGGAGACAGCGAAGGGGATGTATATCTTCTGGCGGCTGGTATTTTTGCCTTTGTTGCAATACTGATGTTTGGCACAGCTGGAACCAAGAAGAAGCGCATCAAAGCCCAGTTGAGGGAAATGGAGGAGGAGGGAAGCCTGCAAATCCTTTACAATGATTTTTCCTATACGGGAGCAAAATTTTCCAAAAAATATCAGGTGGCATATGGACGTCGGTATCTTTTGGATTTTGCAGCGGCTAAGGAGGGCTTTCGCATCATGGACTTACAGGAGATTCACAATGTCTTCCGCTGTAATATGGTCGATGGCGAGCCCCAGGAGACGATTTACATAGCATTAGAAACCGCCGATGGCAGCCGAACGCTGGTGGGAAGTGCCGCTAAGATGACCGAGGAATTCAGCGGTATGATTGCCAATCTGAAACAGATCACACGCTTGAACGGAGGTGCGCAATGGCAGTAGTACATGGACAGAAAATGGTATTCAAACGCGAGGGACATGTAGGAAGAGGTATTTGCAAAAACTGTGGACACGATGCATATATGACCTTGTGCCGCCACTTAAACCAGGGCACTTTATTTTGGATACCGGTTGTAAATATTGAAAAGGAACGCGGCATTATGTGTGAAAGTTGTGGCTATATCTATCCGATGGACAGGCAGGAGTATAAAGAAGCCAGAGATAAGGTAAAGAAAGGTATTGACAAATAAAATCCTATCCTTTAAACTACAAATCATAGAAAACCTACTATTTGACTAGGAATATAGGAATTGTGAATTTTGTGATGAAATGAAACATGTTGATACTTAGTTGCCTGCATCAGCGGATGTGAGCAGACAGGATTTGCAGGAGGAAAAGCAAATGGCAGACATTAAGAACAGTGCAGTAGAATTGATCGGTAACACACCTATTTTGAAATTAAATCGTTACACCGAGGCAGTCGGTGTCAAGGACGCAACCATCCTAGCAAAGTTGGAGTACTTAAACCCGGCGGGTTCTGTGAAGGATCGTGTGGCACTTGCGATGATTCAGGATGCGGAAAAGAAAGGCCTCTTGAAGAAGGGCGCGACCATTATTGAGCCTACTTCCGGGAATACAGGAATTGGACTTGCCGCAGTTGCGACAGCAAGGGGATATCGCACCATTATTACCCTTCCGGATACGATGAGTGTAGAGCGTCGTAATCTTTTGAAAGCGTATGGGGCAGAACTTGTTTTGACCGAAGGTGCAAAAGGCATGAAAGGCGCCATTGAAAAAGCGGAAGCGTTAAAGAACGAGATTGCAGATTCGATTGTGTTAGGACAATTTGTGAACCCGGCAAACCCTGCAGCACACAAGGCTACCACAGGCCCTGAAATCTGGAAGCAGACAGACGGAGCCGTAGACATCTTCGTCGCAGGCGTTGGTACAGGTGGAACCATCTCCGGTGTTGGTGCGTATTTAAAAGAACAAAATCCTGGCATTCAGGTAATTGCAGTAGAACCAGCGACAAGTGCCGTACTTTCCACAGGAAAGGCTGGTGCGCATAAAATTCAAGGAATTGGTGCAGGTTTTATACCGGATACTTTGGATACAAGCATTTATGATGAAATCATTCCAATCGAGAATGAGGATGCATTTACAGAGGGTAAAAAGTTTGCAGTAACGGAGGGCGTTCTGGTTGGAATCTCTTCCGGCGCAGCACTAAAGGCAGCTACGATTGTGGCGAAGAGAGAAGAGAACAAAGGGAAGAATATCGTGGTACTTCTTCCGGATTCTGGTGATAGATATTTGTCTACACCGTTATTCGCAGACTAATCGCATCGGTTTGTATGTTGTTGTCCTGTCGCACTTGCGGCAGGACATTAGATTTATTGATAGAAAAAGAGGTTCATATGAGAGTTTCAACAAAAGGCAGATACGCCATTCGTTTTATGTTAGATCTGGCACTCCACAATACTGGTGAGCCGGTACGCATCAAGGATGTATCTGGAAGACAGGGGATTTCAGACAAGTATCTGGAACAGGTGGTATCTATTTTAAATAAGGCAGGCTTTGTCAGATCGATCCGTGGACCCCAGGGCGGTTACGTCCTGACACGTGATCCAAAAGATTACACAATGGGTCAGATCCTGCGCCTGACAGAAGGAGATATGGTGCCGGTCGCATGCTTGGCAGATGACATCAATCAGTGTGATCGTGCGGACAACTGCGTGACACTGCATTTTTGGAAGAAACTGGATGCCGCCATCAGCAGCGTGATCGACAACACGACGCTGGCTGACCTTGTCGAGGAAGAACAGGGAATGATGGCGAATAATTATGTCATTTAAAGTTTATTTGAAAAAGTCCTAAAACCTATTGACATACTGGGAATTATAGGATATGATTCTAACATCACAATTCCTAGTAAGTTAGTATGAATATAGGGAGAGGAAAAGATTATGAATTATTTTGATGAATTGGTTCATTTTCGAATGTGTTCCTGGCAATGTTGCCGCAAGGCAGAGATGAGATAAGAAAGAGCGAGTAAAAACCAAGAACAGATTTAAAGGAGAAAATGAAAATGAGTGAAGAAAGAAAATACAGATTTGAGACATTACAGTTACACGTAGGACAGGAAGAAGCAGACCCGGCAACCGATGCAAGAGCCGTTCCGATCTACCAGACAACATCTTATGTATTCCGCAATTCACAGCATGCCGCTGATCGTTTCGGATTGGCAGATGCAGGTAATATTTATGGAAGACTTACCAATTCAACCCAGGGTGTATTTGAAGATCGTATCGCAGCCCTGGAAGGTGGTGTGGCAGGTCTTGCCGTTGCATCCGGTGCAGCAGCCATCACTTATACGATCCAGGCACTTGCTAAAGCAGGCGACCATATCGTAGCACAGAAGACCATCTATGGTGGAAGTTACAACCTTTTAGCACATACCCTGAAACTTTACGGCATTGAGACAACTTTCGTAGATGTTCACAATCTTGCAGAAGTAGAGGGTGCTATCCAGGACAATACCACAGCCATCTTTATCGAGACCTTAGGAAATCCAAATTCAGATATTCCTGATATCGATGCTATCGCAGAGATCGCACACAAGCATGGTCTTCCGCTTGCGATCGACAATACCTTCGGAACACCTTATCTGATTCGTCCGATCGAGCATGGTGCAGATATCGTTGTTCATTCCGCAACCAAGTTCATCGGAGGACATGGCACCAGCCTTGGTGGTGTGATCGTTGATGGTGGTACTTTCGATTGGAAGGCAAGCGGCAAATATGCGCCGATCGCTGAGCCAAACCCAAGTTACCATGGTATCTCATTCGTAGATGCAGCAGGTCCGGCAGCCTTTGTTACTTACATCAGAGCCATCCTGCTTCGTGATACAGGAGCAACCATTTCTCCGTTCAATGCTTTCCTTTTATTACAGGGAACAGAGACATTGTCACTCCGTATCGAGCGTCATGTAGAGAATACCAAGAAAGTGGTTGAATATCTGGCAAAGCATCCGCAGGTTGAGCATGTAAACCATCCTTCTCTGCCGGATCATCCACAGCATGCCTTGTATGAAAAATATTTCCCAAATGGTGGTGGTTCTATCTTTACTTTTGAGATCAAGGGCGGACAGAAGGAAGCACATGAGTTTATCGACAATCTGGAGATCTTCTCACTGCTTGCAAATGTAGCAGATGTAAAGAGCCTTGTGATCCATCCGGCAACAACAACACATTCACAGTTGTCAGCGGAAGAATTAGCAGATCAGGGCATCAAGCCAAACACGATCCGCTTGTCTATCGGTACCGAGCATATCGATGATATTATCGCAGATCTGGATCAGGCATTTGCAAAAGTAAAATAATCCATGATAGAATAAGAGGTGTCGCAAAAGCGGCACCTCTTTTGCAGTGTAAGAAAAGGAAGAAACGTATGCGAGTAGTCGTAGTAGATGATGAAAAAAAGATGCGGGATGAGATCGCTGATTATCTGAAAACTTTTGAAAAAGAGCAGAAGGTCAGCGTGATCGCACAAGTCTATGAAAGTCCGGAGGATTTTTTGGAGCATTATCAAAAGGATGCAGACCTGATCCTTCTGGATGTGGAAATGCCGGGCATGGACGGCATTTCTCTGGCGCGCAGGATCCGACAGGATGACAAGGAAGTCCTGCTTATGTTTATTACCAATATGGCACAGTATGCCCTGCATGGCTACGAGGTCGAGGCAATCGATTATGTCATCAAGCCGCTGGGCTATCAGGAGTTTGCCCTCAAGATGAAAAAGGCAATGCGCTATATGGGGCGGCATGAGAAAAAGCAGATGATGCTGCAGACGACAGATGGCATACAGCCGGTGGCGATCGAGGACATCCTGTATGTCGAGGTTATCCGTCATTATCTGCAATACCATACGACCGGGCAGGTCTATGAAGTACGCGGCGCCATGAAAGAGGCTGAGGAAGAACTGGAACGCTATCATTTTGTCCGTTGTAACCAATCTTACCTAGTCAATCTTGCAAAGGTAGCCTGTCTCCATGGAAATACGGTTACGGTAGGGTCTGACCAACTGCCGATCAGCCGCAACAAAAAGACAGCCTTTGTGGATGCCTTGACCAGATATATCGGAGGTATGGCATGATGGGAATTTCTGCACTGGATGTCTTTGAAGAACTCCGCTTTATCTGGGAACTCCTTTTGGCAGAGATCCTTTATGCCGCCTGTTTTACCAAGAAGCGTACGACCGGGAAATGGCTGCTGCCGGTGGGCTGGCTGGTCTTTAGTCTGTCCGCAGGGATTTATGTGACCTATGTATTGGATCTGACCAAACAGGTGTCGGGACTTTGGAGCAATGCTGTCAATATCCTTTGGTATGTCCTTTTGTCCGCGGGAACCATCCTCTATATTTATTACAGTTTTGATCTGAGCAAGGCGGATGCCATGTTCTTGTGCGCGGGAGCCTACAGTCTGCAGCACATTGAATATGTCATCATCAATGAAGTGATCGCGCGCGGTGTCTGCAAGATTTTGTTGGAAAGACTATGGGATTACGGACTTATGTGTATCTTTACAACAGCGCTCTTTTATTTTATTTTTTACAAGGTCTTTCATCAGAAACTAAAGGACAGCGGTGGGCGGCTCTTTGAAGATAATCCAAGCAATATCGCCTTTTGTGGTATGTTGTTTGGAATCGTCTATCTGGCAACCTTTATGTGTCAGGCAATTTTCGTGAGCAATTCCAATACCTATGATCATGTAAATTATCAGGGTGCAACGGTAGATTTTCTGATCTGTATCCTGCTACTTTGGGTGCAGCATGGGATCTTGCAGATCCGCAATATCAATCAGGAAAAGGAGATCGTGGAGCACCTCTTATATGAGAGAAAACGCCAGTACGAACTCTCCAGGGAAAATATCGAGACCATCAATCACAAGTGCCATGATCTCAAGCACCAGATCCGTGCCTTAGAGCATGTCAGCGAAGGGGAGCGCAGTGATTATATCCGGGAACTGGAGGATGCCATCGGTATCTATGATGCCGTTGTCGAGACCGGAAATGAGGTGGTAAATACCATTATTTCCGAGAAGACCCTGATCTGTGGCAGGCGTGATATCCGCCTGTCCTGTATCGTGGATGCCAGTCATCTGGATTTTATGGCGACACTGGATATTTATGCGCTGCTGGGAAACGCTCTGGATAATGCCATAGAAAATGTCAGCAAGTACCAGGATACCGACAAGCGTATCATCAGCCTGACCATCCGGGCGGTCGGGGATTTCCTTAGTATCCAGATCAACAATTATTGTGAGGAAAAGGTAGCCTTTGCGGACGGGCTGCCGATCACGACTAAGCGCAACAAAGATTATCACGGCTTTGGGATGAAGAGTATGCGGCATATCGCTAAAAAATACGGCGGTTCCATGGCAACCTCGGTCGCCGATAATATGTTTACCCTGCAGATCCTCCTGCCTATGCCGGCGGAATTTTTGCGCCTTTATAAAGAAGCGGAACATAGATAATCTGCCAAATATGTCAGAAATCGGTCAGATGTGCCAGACCCATTGTAGGGTCTGGCTTTTTTTATTATGGTAGGCATAGAAAGATTGAGCCAAAGGCTTAAAAGGAGGAGGAAACAATGAAGACAAACCCATTTAGCAAAACAAAGTCCATAGTGACTTATGTTGTGTGTGGTGTATTGATCGTTGCACTTGCCATCGGCAATTATTACGCATCTTTGTATAAAGATCTGATTACGGTCTACACCAGTGGTTCCGATGTGGTTACGACAGATGAATCTGCAAAAGTCTGCCAGACCATTGAGGAAGAGGGCATGGTTCTTTTGAAAAATGAGGACGGATTGCCATTAAAAGAAGGCGCAAAGGTATCTTTGCTGGGACAGGATTCCGTAGACTTTGTCTATGGCGGTTCCGGTTCCGGCTCGGTTGATACTTCCCAGGCTCTTAATTTGAAAAAGGCGATGGAAGCATCCGGTTTTGAAGTCAATGAAACCTTATGGGATTTCTATGACAGCGGTGCCGGTAAGGATTACCGCAAGAGCGTACCGGATGAGACCGGCGCAGGCGAATTTGCCGTAAATGAGGTGCCGGCAAGCGTCTACACAGATGATGTGAAAGACAGTTTCAAGGATTACAATGATGCAGCCATCGTTTGTATCGGACGCAGTGGCGGCGAGAGTGCAGATATCCCGACCGAGCCACTGGCAAGCGGCTACAAATACCTGGAACTGGATCAGGATGAAAGAGATATGCTGACCATGGCTTGCCAGAATTTTGATAATGTTGTTGTGCTTGTCAATGCCAACAATGCCATGGAACTGGGCTTTTTAAATGACGAAGCCTACAAGAATGTCAAGGCTTGTGTATGGGTCGGCGGTGTTGGTCAGGAAGGTATCAAGGCAGTTGCAGAAGCGCTTGCCGGAAAGACTAACTTCTCGGGACATTTAGCAGATACCTATGCCTATGATTCCCAGAGTGCGCCATCCATAGAAAACATTGGTGATTTTACCATCACCAACAGTGATGTGACAAATGGCAACAAATATGCTGTTTATTCTGAGGGTATCTATGTTGGTTATCGTTATTATGAGACACGTTACGAAGATGCCGTGATGGGAAGCGGAAATGCAGGCGATTATGACTACACTTCTACCGTACAGTTCCCATTTGGCTATGGACTTTCCTACACCGACTTCAAGTGGTCTGATTATTCCGTAGAGGATAAGGGCGATACATACGAAGTCAGTGTTACCGTAAAGAATACTGGGGATGTGGCAGGTAAGGATGTCGTAGAAGTCTATATGCAGTCGCCATATACCGACTCTGACAAGGAAAACGGTATTGAAAAATCAGCCGTAGAACTGGTCGGATTTACAAAGACAGATTCCATCGAACCGGGCAAAGACCAGACAGTTACCGTATCGGTGGATAAAGAAGTCATGAAAGCCTATGATGCCGCAAATGCAAAGACCTATGTGGTAGATGCCGGAGATTATTATTTTACGGCAGCAAGTGATGCACATGAGGCACTCAATAATATCTTAGCAGCCAAGGGCTATACCACAGAAAATGGTATGGATGCAGACGGCAATGCGGATATGACTTATAAGACGACTGTAGATACGCTGGATACTACAACTTATGCGAAATCTACGGAAACAGGAAATGACATCACAAACCAGTTTGCAGATGTCGATATCCGTTACTATGATGATTCCTTTGCTTATCTTACCAGAAGTGACTGGAGTGGATCATTCCCAAGCACTTATGCAGATGGAAACATGACGGCAAGTGATGCCTTGCTTTCTGATCTGCAATGGGATCGAAGCGATGACGTGGTAAATGACGGCAGTGCTATGCCGGAATTTGAGCAGGATAGTGATAAAAAGGTATCCGATGCAAAGGATGCATCTTATGATGATGAGATCTGGTCAGAACTTGTCAGCGAATTATCCGCAGACCGCGCAATGCAACTGGTACGTCAGGGTGGTTATGCAACCATTCAGGCAGATGATATCGGACTTCCGGCAACCACAGATAAAGACGGTACCTCCGGTATTTCCGGAACACTGGTCGGTGGGCAGTCTGCTATGGCATATCCGGTAGAAGCCGTGATGGCTTGTACCTGGAATACAGATCTTCTGTATGAAATGGGACTCAGTCTTGGCGAGGACTCTATCAACACAGGCGTTGCCGGCTGGTATGCACCGGGTGTTGACATTCATCGTTCTCCGTACAGCGGACGTAACTTTGAATACTTCTCAGAGGATGGCTTCCTTTCCGGTCAGTTGGCAGGAAATGAGGTTAAGGGCGCAAGAGAAAAAGGCGTTATCACTTATATGAAGCACTTTGCTTTGAACGATCAGGAGACCAACCGTTATGGCGGTGCTATGTTTGCAAATGAGCAGGCAATCCGTGAAATTTACTTAAAGGGATTTGAATATACCGTTACGATCGGAAATACCAACGCAGCCATGGCTGGTATGAACCGTATCGGTGCCCGTTGGGTCGGCGCACACAAGGGACTTATGACCAATGTACTCCGTGGTGAATGGGGATTTGAAGGTATGGTCATCACAGACCAGGCTTCCGTACCGGCAATGTTCTATCAGGATATCGTATCCGGTCTTGCGGCAGGAACCGACCTGTGGCTGAACACCAACAAGAGTTACTGGGCACTGGATTCCTACGCAGAGGAAGATGGAAGTACGACAGACTGGACATCCAATGCGACTGTTATGAACAATGTGGCACGCGCTGCAAAGAATGTGATCTATGCAGTTGGTACATCCAATGCCATGGACAGCGTTTCCGATGACGGAACGGTGGCAAGCCAGAAGGCTCCATGGGAGATCGCACTGATAATCTTAGATATTATTGTCTTTGGTATTTGTGGACTTTTGATCATCTTGACCAGCATCCGTTGGGCAAAATATGCAAAGAGTCTGCCAAAGCAGGAAGAAGAAGGAGATGATATTGTGAAGAAGAATAAAGTTGTTGTTTTAGTGATCGTCGCAGTGATCGTTGGTCTTTTGGTCGGTGGACTGGGTGTTAAGTTCCTTGGAGGATCCAAGTCTTCCGGCAATGCAGGAAATTCCGCTGCATCTGATGCTGGTGCGGCAAAGGGTAGTGTATACATTTTTGGTGAAGATAAGGAAAATTCCTATGGCGGAACCGATTATGATGAATATCAGTTGACCCTGAAGGAAGATGGTACATATGAGATGGTGATGACAGAGGCAACATTTGCGTATGATATGCTTCTTGGGCATACCTCTGTGACGACATATGGTACATATGAAAAGGGAGATTCTTCTGACGGAGCAACGGCATGTAAGTTGTCAGAGGCAACACGTATTGTTTACAATAGTTATTCTGATGTTGGAGGATACAATTTGTCGTATGATACAGATAGCATCGATGAATACCCGATTGAATTACCAGGTGGTGTTATGACAGAAAAAGAAGATTTCTTTGCCCAATATGGTGCTGAGAGAACGGCTTATCTGGATGATGCAAATCCAAGCCAGATGTCTTTTGAAGAATAGTTAGAAAGTTTGAAAAAAGGGTGTCGCTTTTCTATGGCGATGCCCTTTTTACAAAATTGAAAACATAAGTACAAACGATTGCCTGCGGAATGCTTTATTCTAACTAGGAAAGAAAGTTGCAATTTATGACGCAAAAGATACAGATTGTGCCATAAAGATAGCAGGGACAAAAAAACATGTTATGATAGCATCAACAAAGAGGATGAGAGGAAGAAGGATATGTTACAGTATCAGGAAATCATTTCCAAAATGACGCTGGAGGAAAAGGCATCCATGATGTCAGGACAGGACACCTGGCGTACCAAGGATTATAAGAAAATGGGCATCCCAGCCATGTTTTTATCCGATGGCCCGCACGGACTGCGTAAGCAGGCGGGGGCAGGAGATCATCTGGGACTCAATGCTTCCCTGCCGGCAACCTGTTTCCCGACAGCGGCGACTATGGCGAACAGTTGGGATACATCGCTTGGCGAAAAACTGGGCGAATGTCTGGGCGAGGAGGCAGCAACTCTTGGTGTGAACATGGTACTTGGACCGGGACTGAACATGAAGCGAAGCCCCCTCTGTGGACGTAATTTTGAATATTTTGCAGAGGATCCTTATCTGGCAGGAAAGATGGCTGCGGCATATATCCGAGGCATCCAGAGCAAAGGAGTAGCAGCCTGCCCGAAGCATTTTGCGGCTAATTCACAGGAAGAACGCCGTATGGCGATGGACTCTGTGGTAGATGAGAGAACCTTCCGCGAACTTTACACGACAGGCTTTGAGATCGCTGTCAAAGAGGGCAGGGCAAAGGGCATTATGACCGCCTACAATCAGATCAACGGCACCTATGCAAATGAGAGCAAACATCTGCTGGGCGACATACTGTATGGTGAGTGGCAGTATGACGGCATGGTCGTATCGGATTGGGGCGGAAGTAATGATCACGTCGAGGGCGTGCGACAGGGCTCTCATCTGGAAATGCCTTCCACCGGAAAGATGGGGGCAAAGCAGATCGTCCGTGCCGTGCAGGAGGGACGTCTGGAGGAGCAGATTCTGGATCAGCGCGTAGATGAACTTTTACGTGTTGTTTTTGCCACACATGAGGCGACGGCACAGCATGAGGGCAAGGGCTTTGATGTCAAAAAGCATCATGATTTTGCCAGATGCGCAGCCGCACAGAGCATTGTCCTTTTGAAAAATGAGGGAAAGATCCTGCCGCTTGCCAAAGACAAGACGGTCGCAGTGATCGGAGATTTTGCCAAGACACCGCGTTACCAGGGCGCAGGATCATCTCTGGTCAATCCGACTAAGGAGCCGGAGAATATCCTGGATCTGATCGCGAATTATCCGGTCAATTATCTGGACTATGCCAGAGGCTATGTGCGCAACAAAAAGACAGACGCAAGACTTTTAGAAGAAGCAAAGGAACTGGCGAAACGTGCGGATATCGTATTGCTTTGTGTGGGGCTGGATGAGATCAGTGAATCGGAAGGTCTGGACCGGACCCATATGCGTATGCCACAGGCACAGATTGAATTGATCGAAAAGGTATCGGCGGTCAACAAAAATGTGGTGGTTGTCCTATCTGCCGGATCTTCGGTGGAAATGCCTTGGGCAGACCGGGTGGCTGCGATCGTGCACGGTTATCTGGGCGGACAGGCGGGAGCATCCGCTATGCTGGATGTCTTGACCGGAGCGACTTGTCCTAGCGGAAAGTTGAATGAGACTTATGCTTACAGTCTGGAGGATGTGGCTAGTACATCTTACTATCCGGCTATCGAGCGCAGCAGTGAATACCGTGAAGGACTTTACATGGGATACCGCTATTTTGACACGGCTGGAGTTAAGGTGCGATTCCCATTCGGCTTTGGGCTCAGTTATACGACGTTTGCCTACAGTGATCTGACGGTCGATGGAGGTGGCGTGACCTTTACGATCACCAATACAGGCGAGTGCGATGGTGCAGAGATCGCCCAGATGTATGTCGGGCATGAGCGCAGCCATCTGTTTGGACCGAAAAAGGAATTAAAGGGCTTTGTCAAAGTATTTTTGAAAAAGGGAGAAAGTCAGCAGGTGACGATCCCATTTGATGATAAGACCTTCCGTTACTACAATGTAAAGACGAATGGCTGGGAAGTCGAAGGGGGTGCTTATCAGATCTACATTGGAGCCAGTGTAGAGGATATCCGCCTGCGCGCAGAGATAGAAAAAGAGTCTTCCGGTGCGCCCCTTCCATACGATATGAAGTGCCTGCCTTCCTATGCGAGCGGTCAGGTCAAGGCGGTATCCGATCAGGAATATGCTTATCTGTATGGACGCGATCTGCCGCCGGCAAAGTGGGATACTTCCGGTAAATTGGATAAAAATGATGCCATTTGCCAGATGTATTATGCCAAGTCTTATCTTGCCAGATTTATCTGCTTTATCTTACGCAGCATCAAGAAGGCAAGTGAGAAAAAAGGAAAACCAAACTTAAACATTTTATTTATTTACAATATGCCCTTCCGTGGGCTTTCCAAGATGACGGGCGGAGCCATGAATGAGGACATGATCGATGGACTGGTGGAAATGGTCAACGGTAGAGGTATGATCGGTCTGGGGCATTTCCTGGCAGCAATTTTTAAGGGATAAAGGAGTAGAGTATGAACGCAGTAAAAAACGCATGGGCAGGATTTGCCGAAAAACATCCGGGAGCGTCCAAATGGATCCGCGAGGGTGGTTTGTTTGTGATCGTCAGCAATCTGATCACAGTATTAAAGTATTTGATGTTATTGTTTTTGCCATTGGCATTTGCCGGACTGCCAAATATTGATTTTGGATTTCCGGGGATTGATATTACCCTGTTTGGAGAGACATTCAAGTGGAATATTATCGGATATGATGCTCAGCACGGAGGACTGCCATATTTCTGCGCTTATATGGTAGCCATGGTGCTCGGCGAATGTATCAACTTCCCGATCCAGAGAAGTTTTGTATTCCGTAGTAAGGGAAATATCTGGTATCAGGGCTTATGGTATCTGATCGCATTTTGTATCGTTACCTGTATCGTCAATTCCATCAACTGTATCTGGGTTGCTGTGGCAGCACTCTTTGTACCGGATTGGCTTTACAATATCGGAACGACTGTCTTAAACGGTGGCGTTTCCATGGTGGTATTCTTCTTCGTAAATAAGATCATCTTCCCGGAGGGAGAAGCCAAGAATAACTAAGTTTTTTCATTAAATCCTTTCCTTATATAGGGCGGTATCTTCGGATACTGCCCATTTTTGTTGTGGTGACGAGGAAATACACGTATAAATTTCCTACGAAATATTGCGAAAATGCAGGCAATATCGTATGATATGTGCATGAAACTTTTGGATAAAACGAGTCAAAAAGAGGGGTTAGCATGACATTACAGGAAAAGCAGTTAGGAGAAAAGAACCGTACGGGATTTATTGTCGGAATGATCATCACAGGAGCACTCCTGATATCGTCCTTTACGGGCATGATAGATGTAGGCTTTGATGCCAAGGGTATCGCCGCACTTTTGGCAGGGGTGGCAGCCATGGTGGTACAGGTGATTGCTTATCGAAAGTTTAAGTATCAGGATATTTTCTATCATTTCAGTTGTTATTCTGTTTTCCTTTATTATGTGATCGAATTGTTTACAGGCGGTATTTTTATGCGCTATGTAGTTATATTTCCGATCGCGGTCTTGGTCCTCATGTATCGCAAGGTCAAACTGGTCAAGGTAGGATCCTTCTTTGCCATTGCCAGCAATATCGCATTTGATATTTTTTATGCCATGCATTACGGCTTGAGTGGGATGCAGGAAGATGTGGGCTATCAGTTGGCAGCGATCGTTGTTGCCGCAGCATCAGAACTCTTAGTCTGCGCGCAATGGGAAAGACATCAGACAGAGACCTATGAGGAAATTCAGGAGCGCACGGCAAGACAGGCAAATATTGCAAAAGAGATCATGGAACATTCCGAGGAACTGACAGAGCAGTTTGATCAGGCAATGGATGTCTCCCGGATGTTAAATGAGAGTATGGATAGCAGTCATACTTCGGTCAATGAGATCGCAGACAGTACAAGACTTACAGCAGAAGCCATTGAGTCGCAGACAGCCCAGACCATGGATATCCAGAATATTTTGGAAAAGGTAGAAGAACAGGCACACCGGATGAATGACCTGTCGCAGACGACAGCACAGGCGGTAGAAGAGGGCGTTGATCTGGTCAATGCATTGGAAGAACAGGCAAAGGTGATCGCTTCCGTCAATCGTGAAGCAAGTGTTTCTACCAACAATCTGAACGACCGCATCAAGGAAGTGGATGCCATCACAGAGACCATTCTTGGTATTTCTTCCCAGACCAATCTTCTGGCACTCAATGCGTCGATCGAGGCGGCAAGAGCAGGAGAAGCAGGCAAGGGATTTGCCGTTGTGGCAGATGAGATCCGCAAACTTTCCGAGGAGACCAAAGAAGCAACGGAGCAGATTGGTGCCATCATCAGCAAACTGACGACAGAAGTCGGCGCGGCAACGCAAAGCATGACAAAATCGACGGATTATGCAGAACGCCAGAATGAAAAGATCTTATCTACAGGAGATAAGTTAAACAGCATCCAGACCAATACCCAGGAACTCAATGAGAGTGTCAGTCATGTAACGACTTCCGTGGAGCAGGTACTGACAGCAAATACAAAGATCGCGGACAGTATTGCTAATTTATCTGCCACATCACAGGAAGTAGCGGCATCTTCGGACAATGCTTTATCACTCAGTGATCACAGCATGGCGACTTTACAGGATATGAACCGCAATCTGGAAAAGATAGACCAGATCTCACAGGCGATGCGGGAAGCAGCGCAGGAATAGCAGTTTTTTGAAATAGGACGGATACGAAAGTTACAGAAAATGTAACTCTCGTATCTGTTTTTTTGTGCATAAAAATCCATTTTTTATGCAATCTTCTTATTGAAATGCATATGTAAATACTTTATTATAGTAAAGTATAGAATCTTCTATGAAATGTGTTGTTTTTGCCACACAATATAGGAGGTGTGCTCGGGATAAGGAGGACATAAAATAATATGGAATACAAAGTAGGCGTCATCAGTGGTGACGGAATCGGACCGGAAATTGTTTCGGAAGCAAAGAAAGTCTTGGATCGTATCAGTCAGGTTTACGGACATACGTTTCATTATGAAGATATTTTGATGGGAGGCTGCTCGATTGACGCAACCGGCGTACCGTTGACCGATGAAGCGATCGCAGCGGCAAAGGCATCGGATGCCGTATTGATGGGCTCGATCGGTGGCAATACCGCGACTTCTCCATGGTATAAACTGGCACCGGAACTCAGACCGGAAGCCGGACTTTTGAAATTGCGCAAATCCCTGAATTTATTTGCAAATTTAAGACCGGCATATCTGTATGAGGAGTTAAAGGCAGCATGTCCGCTCCGCGATGATATTATCGGGGATGGTTTTGACATGATGATCATGCGTGAACTGACCGGAGGACTTTATTTCGGTCAGAGAAGCACAGAGGAAGTAGACGGTGTCTTAACAGCACATGATTCGCTTACATATAACGAAAACGAGATCAGACGTATCGCAAAGCGTGGCTTTGATATTGCAATGAAGCGTCGTAAGAAGGTAACCAGTGTTGACAAGGCAAATGTTTTGGATTCTTCCCGTTTGTGGCGCAAGGTCGTAGAGGAAGTGGCAAAGGATTACCCGGAAGTCACTTATGAGCATATGCTGGTTGATAACTGCGCAATGCAGTTAGTCAAAGATCCAAAGCAGTTTGATGTGATCTTAACGGAAAACATGTTTGGCGATATTTTATCCGATGAAGCCAGCATGGTGACAGGATCCATCGGTATGCTTTCATCCGCAAGTTTAAATGAGACTAAGTTCGGTCTTTACGAACCGTCCGGCGGATCTGCACCGGATATTGCAGGAAAGGGCATTGCCAATCCGATCGCAACCATACTGAGTGCAGCCATGATGCTCCGATACAGTTTTGATCTTGATACCGAGGCAGATGCCATTGAACAGGCAGTCAAAGCTGCCCTTCATGATGGCTATCGCACGATCGACATCATGCCGCGCGAAGGCGAATCCATGGAAGGCATCACACAGGTCGGAACCGCCGAGATGGGTGATCTGATCTGCCGCTACATCGTGGAGTAGATAAAGGAAGAAGTATCATTTTTAGTATATCCAGCCGTATGATAAGGTGTGATTGTTTGCATTCTGACCTTTAAAAAACGTCGTCACTTAATGAGCGATAGCGAATTTAGTGAGGCTACGTTTTTTACAGAGTGAGAACGTGTCAGAAAGCAAACAATCGCACCTAAGATATACGGCGTCAGACAGAAGTAAAGGAGAAATAAAAAGATGAGAAGTGACAATGTGAAAAGTGGTATGCAACAGGCACCGCATCGAAGCCTATTCAATGCCTTAGGCTTCACCGAAGAAGAAATGAAAAAACCTATGGTAGGTATCGTTAGTTCCTACAACGAGATCGTACCGGGACATATGAATCTGGATAAGATCGTCAACGCCGTAAAACTTGGCGTAGCAGAAGCAGGCGGTGTGCCGGTGGTATTCCCAGCCATTGCAGTCTGTGATGGTATTGCCATGGGGCATTCCGGCATGAAGTATTCTCTGGTGACCAGAGATCTGATCGCCGACTCTACCGAGTGTATGGCTTTAGCCCATCAGTTTGATGCCCTGGTTATGGTGCCAAACTGTGATAAAAACGTACCGGGACTTTTGATGGCAGCAGCCCGCGTCAATGTACCGACCGTATTTGTTTCCGGTGGTCCGATGTTAGCAGGACATGTTAAGGGCCAGAAGCGTTCTTTGTCATCCATGTTTGAAGCCGTCGGTGCTTATGAAGCAGGCACTATGACAGAGGATGATGTCAAAGAATATGAAGAAAAGGTCTGCCCGACCTGCGGTTCCTGCTCCGGTATGTATACCGCTAACTCTATGAACTGTCTGACTGAGGCTCTTGGTATGGGACTTGGTGGCAATGGTACGATCCCTGCTGTTTATTCTGAGAGAATCAAACTTGCCAAGCATGCAGGTATGGCTGTCATGGATATGTACCGCAAGGACATCCGTCCGAGAGACATCATGACAAAGGAAGCCATCATCAACGCATTGACGGTGGATATGGCACTTGGCTGTTCTACCAACTCTATGTTGCATTTGCCGGCAATCGCACACGAAGTTGGATTTGACTTTGATATTTCCTATGCAAATCCGATCAGCGAAAAGACCCCGAACCTCTGTCATCTGGCACCGGCAGGTCCTACCTATATGGAAGATCTCAACGAGGCGGGCGGTGTCTATGCTGTTATGAAAGAACTGGCAGATATCGGACTTCTCAACACAGACTGCATGACCGTGACTGGTAAGACGGTGGGAGAAAATATCAAAGATGCTGTAAATAAAAATCCAGAAGTCATCCGTCCGGTTGACAATCCATATTCCAAGACCGGCGGACTTGCTGTATTAAAGGGAAATATCGCACCGGATGGCGGTGTTGTAAAGCGTTCTGCCGTTGTGGATGAAATGCTGGTACATTCCGGCCCGGCAAGAGTCTTCGACTGCGAAGAAGATGCTATTGCAGCCATCAAGGGCGGCAAGATCGTTGACGGCGATGTGGTAGTCATCCGTTACGAAGGACCAAAGGGGGGGCCTGGTATGCGTGAGATGTTAAATCCGACATCTGCGATCGCCGGTATGGGACTTGGTTCTACCGTTGCCCTGATCACAGACGGACGTTTCTCCGGTGCATCCAGAGGTGCATCCATCGGACATATTTCACCGGAAGCAGCCGTAGGCGGACCGATCGCATTGGTGGAAGAAGGCGATATTATTTCCATTGATATTCCAAACATGACGATCCATATGGAAGTCTCTGACGAAGAACTTGCCAAGAGAAAAGCGGCTTGGCAGCCAAGAGAGCCAAAGATCAAAGAGGGCTATCTGAGACGTTATGCAGCACAGGTTACCTCAGGTAACATGGGCGCTATCTTAAAACAGCCGGAATAAGTCGAAAGAAAAGGGGAAGAATCATGGAACTGACAGGAGCACAGATCGTTATTGAGTGCTTGAAGGAGCAAAAGGTAGACACCGTTTTCGGGTATCCGGGCGGTGCGATCTTAAATGTTTATGATGAATTATATAAGCACAGTGATGAGATCCATCATGTGCTGACATCCCATGAGCAGGGAGCGAGTCATGCAGCGGATGGCTACGCAAGAAGTACAGGTAAGGTGGGCGTCTGTCTGGCAACGAGCGGACCGGGGGCAACGAACCTTGTCACCGGTATTGCAACGGCACAGATGGATTCAGTGCCTATGGTTGCCATTACCTGTAATGTTACCGTACCGCTTCTGGGAAAGGATAGTTTTCAGGAAGTGGATATTGCCGGTATTACCATGCCGATCACAAAGCATAACTTTATCGTAAAAGATGTGACAAAACTTGCCGATACCATGCGGCGTGCTTTTATGATCGCAAAGACAGGCAGACCGGGACCGGTCCTTGTGGATATTCCAAAGGATGTGACCGGTGCCAAGTGTGAATATACTTTTAAAGAGGCAGAACCGGTCGGACGTGTGACAAAGGATCTGACAGAGGAAGCCTTAGAAAGAGCAGTAGCCCTGATCGAGGCAGCAAAAAAACCATACATATTTGTCGGTGGTGGAGCCGTGATCAGCGATGCCGCAGAAGAATTAGCAGACTTTGTATCGCTTGTAGATGCGCCGGTCTGTGATACCCTGATGGGTAAGGGTGCTTTTGACGGAACCAAGCCTGCCTATACCGGTATGCTTGGCATGCATGGTACCAAGGCATCCAATCTGGGCGTCAGCGAATGTGATCTTTTGATCGCTGTCGGATCGCGTTTTAGTGACCGCGTCCTTGGCAATCCAAAGACTTTTGCAAGCAATGCCAAGTTATTACAGTTTGATGTAGATCCGGCAGAGATCAACAAAAATGTCATCGCGACCGCAGAGGTGATCGGGGATATCAAGGAGATCTTAAAACGGATCAATCCAATGTTAAAGAAGCAGGATCACAGCGACTGGATGGCGCATGTGATGGATCTGAAAGAAAAGTATCCGGCAAGTTATTGCACGGATGGACTGTCCGGTCCATTTGTGGTCGAGGAGATCTATCGTCAGACAAAGGGCGATGCCATCATGGTGACCGAGGTAGGACAGCATCAGATGTGGACAGCACAGTATTATAAATATGCAAAGCCGCACAGACTTTTGACTTCGGGCGGACTGGGAACCATGGGCTATGGTCTTGGTGCAGCCATCGGCGCACAGATCGGAAACCCGGATAAACAGGTCGTCAACGTAGCAGGCGACGGATGCTTCCGTATGAATATGAATGAAGTCGCGACTGCGGTGCGTGAGAACTTACCGCTGATCGAGGTCATCATCAACAACCATGTACTTGGTATGGTACGCCAGTGGCAGACTTTATTCTACGACAAGAGATATTCGTCCACCGTCTTAAATGATGGTGTGGATTATGTGAAAATGGCGGAAGCTATGGGGGCTACCGGTTTCCGTGCGACCAGCAAGGAGGGATTTACAGAGGTCTTTGCAAAAGCACTGGATATGAAGACACCGGTAGTGATCGATTGTGTGATCAACTGCGATGACAAGGTATGGCCAATGGTCGCACCGGGTGCACCGATCAGTGATTGTTTTGATGACAAAGATATAGAAAAGAAAGGAATGTAAAAATGAGCAGAGTGTACAATTTTTCAGCAGGACCTGCGGTACTTCCGGAAGAAGTACTGAAAGAAGCAGCAGACGAGATGATGGATTACAGAGGATGTGGAATGTCCGTGATGGAAATGTCGCACCGCTCGAAGGTCTTTGACGATATCATCAAAGAGGCAGAGGCAGATCTGCGTGATCTGATGCAGATTCCTGACAATTATAAGGTACTGTTCTTGCAGGGCGGTGCTTCTCAGCAGTTTGCAGCCATCCCGATGAATTTGATGAAAAACCGCAAAGCAGGCTACATTGTGACAGGACAGTGGGCAAAGAAGGCTTTTGCAGAAGCAAAGATCTACGGCGAGGCAGTGGAGTTGGCATCATCGGCAGACAAGACATTCTCCTATATCCCGGATTGCTCGGATCTGGATATTCCTGAAGATCTGGATTATGTGTACATCTGTGAGAATAACACCATTTACGGAACAAAGTATAAGACTTTGCCAAATACCAAGGGACATACCCTGGTGGCTGATGTTTCTTCCTGCTTCTTATCAGAGCCGGTAGACGTGAGCAAGTATGGCGTGATCTATGGTGGCGTGCAAAAGAACATCGGACCGGCAGGCGTGGTCATTGTGATCATCCGTGAAGACCTGATCCGCGATGATGTGCTTCCGGGAACACCTACCATGCTCAAGTACAAGACACAGGCAGATGCAGATTCTTTATACAACACACCGCCATGCTACGGTATTTACATCTGTGGCAAGGTATTCAAGTGGTTAAAGAAGATGGGCGGTCTTTCTGTCATGAAGGAACGCAATGAAGAAAAGGCAAAGATCCTTTATGATTTCTTAGACCAGAGCAAACTTTTCAAGGGAACCGTCCGCAAGGAGGACAGATCTCTGATGAACGTACCTTTTGTAACCGGAGATGCAGATCTGGATGCCAAGTTCGTAGCCGAGGCAAAGGCAGCAGGCTTTGAAAATCTGAAAGGTCACCGCACGGTTGGCGGTATGCGTGCCTCTATCTACAATGCTATGCCAAAAGAGGGCGTAGAGGCGCTGGTTGCTTTCATGAAGAAGTTTGAAGAAGAAAATGCATAAATCGTAAAGGAGAGATGACCTATGTTTTCATATCATTGCCTGAATCCGATCGCCGAGGTGGGATTGGATCAGTTTTCAAAAGATTATAAAAAGGTGGAGGCAGCGGTGACTGCCGATGCTATCTTAGTCAGAAGTGCAGCCATGCACGATATGGAGTTTGGCAGCAATTTGCAGGCAATCGCAAGAGCGGGGGCTGGTGTCAACAACATTCCGCTGGAGCGCTGCGCCAAGGAAGGTATCGTCGTATTTAACACACCCGGTGCAAATGCCAATGGTGTCAAGGAACTTGTTTTCGCCGGTATGCTTTTGGCATCCCGCGATATTGTCGGCGGTATTGAATGGGTCAAATCCCAGAGTGGCGAGACTGATATCGCAAAGATGGCAGAAAAGCAGAAAAAGGCATATGCAGGTACGGAACTTGCAGGCAAGAAACTGGGTGTGATCGGTCTGGGCGCCATCGGTGTCAAGGTTGCCAATGCGGCAACCCATCTTGGCATGGATGTCTATGGATACGATCCATATATCTCTGTGCAGGCGGCTTGGAATCTGAGCCGTTCCGTAAAGCATATCGATGCTGTGGAAGACATCTACAAGGAATGTGATTTTATCACCATCCATGTGCCGCTTCTGGATTCGACCAGACAGATGATCAATAAGTCTGCTATCCAGATGATGAAAAAGGATGTCATCATCTTAAACTTTGCAAGAGATCTGCTGGTGGATGAGCAGGCAGTTTTAGACGGTATTGCAGCAGGAAAGATCCGCAAGTATGTATCCGATTTCCCAAATCCGACGACAGCAGGTCAGGATGGCGTGATCGTCATCCCGCATCTGGGGGCATCTACCGCCGAGGCAGAGGATAATTGTGCTATCATGGCAGTGCAGGAGATTTCCGATTACATGGAAAACGGTAATATCACGCATTCCGTCAATTACCCGGATTGCCAGATGGGCATTTGCCAGACGGCAGGACGTATCGCACTTTTGCACTATAATCGTCAGGGCGTGATCGCACAGTACACGACCATTCTTGGCGATGCCAATATCAATGTTTCCGATATGACAAACAAGACCAGAGGAGACTTTGCGTACGCACTTCTTGATATTGATGCGCCGGTGACACCGGAAGTTGTCGAGAAACTGGATGCGATCGAGGATATGATCCGTGTGCGCGTTGTAAAATAAAGGTTCTGATCCTACATAGGTATAGAAAAAGAAAGCAGGAGAGCAGCATTTTTTTGTTGCTCTCCCTTGTGGTTTTAGCGAGACTGTTGTAACATGGCAGAGGAAGTATTTTCAAAATACACAGATGAGAATTTATGATTTTTAACCAAAAGAAGGGGATACAAAATGATTTTAATGTCACAGGTATTATCTGATAATCTGATTAAAAATTTGGACGAAGGCGTAATGAAAAGTTGGCTGCAATCGGTGCTTCCATCGGTACTGGGCTTTTTCTGGAGTGTGGTGCTGGCACTGCTTATCGCTTACATTGGTGGTAAGATCATCAATCTGGTGCGACGTATGTTCCAAAAGTCTTTGCGTCGCCGGGATGCAGAAGAGGGGGTTTGCCAGTTCGCAGATCAGGTGCTCAAATATTTCCTGTGGATCGTAATTATCGTGATTATTTTGGGCTTGTTTGGATTTACGGCATCCTCGCTTGCAGCCGCAGTGGCATCTTTGGGTGTGACGGCAGGTCTTGCTTTACAGGGAAGTTTGTCGAACTTTGCGGGTGGTCTTTTGATTCTCGTTTTGCATCCTTTCCGCGTGGGAGATTATATCATTGAAGATACACATAAGAATGAGGGAACGGTCATTGAGATCAGTGTATTTTATACAAAATTGCGCACAATTGATAATAAGATCATTGTTATTCCAAACGGTACACTTGCCAATACGAGTCTAACTAATGCGACCAAGAGCGACCGCAGGCAGATGGATCTGGTCGTGCCGATTGGTTATGATGCCGACATCAAAAAGGCAAAGGATATCTTAATGGAACTGGTGGAGGCAGAAAATAGACGCCTGCCGGAGGATGTCAATGTCTTTGTCAAGGAATTGGGGGCAAGTTCCGTGGATCTGGGACTTCGTTTCTGGGTGCCGACCGATCAATACTGGCCGGTGCGCTGGCAGTTGTTGGAAGACATCAAGATCCGCTTTGACGCGGAGAAAATCTCCATTCCATTCCAGCAGGTCGATGTCAATATCAAGCAATAGAGGTGGAATTTCCACACAAGATAGAAAAAGAGTATGGGAGGAAGACAAATATGCATAATGCGTATGAGTTGATCAAAGAAGAAAATCTGGGGGACTTAAATTCCAAGGGCTATGTGCTGCGTCACAAGAAAAGTGGGGCACATATCAGTCTGATCGAGAATGATGATGACAATAAGGTGTTCTACATTGCTTTTCGCACACCGCCAAAGGACTCTACCGGTGTAGCGCATATCATTGAACATACCGTGCTTTGCGGTTCTGACAAATATCCGCTCAAGGATCCTTTTGTAGAACTTGTCAAAGGTTCCATGAACACCTTTTTGAACGCCATGACTTACCCGGATAAGACCGTTTATCCGGTGGCAAGTTGCAACGATCAGGATTTTAAAAACCTGATGGATGTTTATATGGATGCTGTTTTTCATCCAAACATCTACCATGACCCGGAGATCTTTATGCAGGAGGGCTGGCATTATGAACTGGAAAGCCGAGAGGACGACCTGACCATCAATGGTGTTGTTTATAATGAAATGAAGGGGGCTTTTTCTTCCCCGGATGATGTGGTTAATCGCGAGATCTTAAATTCTTTGTTCCCGGATAATACCTACAGTGTGGAGTCGGGTGGAGATCCAAAGGTCATACCGGAACTGACCTACGAAGATTTTCTGGGATTTCATAAGAAATATTACCATCCATGCAATTCTTATATCTATCTGTATGGAAATATGGATATGGATGAGCGGCTGGATTATCTGGATCGTGAATATCTGTCGAAGTACGACAAGATCGAAGTGGATTCTGAGATCAAGAAGCAGGAACCTTTTACCCGCCCACGCGCGGTAGATAAGACTTATCCGATTTCTTCAGCAGAGGATGAAAGAGACGCAACCTATTTGGCATACACCTTTGTTATCAGTGATGCGCTGGACCAGGAATTATACCAGGCATTTGACGTTTTGGAGTATGCGCTTTTCAGTTCTCCGGGTGCGCCGGTGCGTACAGCACTTTTGGAAAAGGGGATCGGAAAAGATATCATCGGTTCTTTTGATACCGGTATGCTGCAGCCTATGTTTTCTGTTATGGCGCGCGGTGCCAACCCGGAAGATAAGCAGGCTTTTGTCGATGCCATTCAGGAAGTTTTATTGCATCAGGTAGTCGATGGTATTGATAAAAAGGCACTCCTCGCAGGTATCAATGCGTCACAGTTCCAGTTCCGCGAGGCAGACTTTGGCAGTTTCCCTAAGGGACTGATCTTTGGCTTGCAGTGCATGGATAGTTGGCTGTATGACGAGGATCAGCCGTTTGTCCATATGCATGGTATCGATGTCTTAGACGGACTTCGCAAAAAGGTGGATACCGGTTATTTTGAAAAATTGATCGAAACCTATCTGCTTGCCAATACCCATGCATCTGTTCTTATGGTTGAGCCAAAGAAGGGGCTGACCACAGAGGCAGAAGAAGAGTTAAAAAAGGAACTGGCAGAATATAAGGCAAGCCTTTCAGATGAGGCACTGGATGCTTTGGTCGAGCAGACCAAGACCTTAAAAGAACATCAGCAGGAACCGTCCTCCAAGGAGGCTCTCGAGTGTCTGCCGATGTTAAAGAGAAGTGATCTGAAAAGGGAAGCACGTCCGCTCGACCTGATCGAAAAAGAAGTTGACGGTATCAAAGTCCTACATCACAAAGTCTTTAGCAATGGCATCCATTATCTGAATCTGGTCTTTGATGTGACAGGTATTGGGCAGGAGGATTGGAAGTATCTGTCTCTTTTGAGCCGTATGCTCGGACTTGTGGATACCGAGAATTATTCTTATGCGGACCTTGCCAATGCAGTCAATATCTACACCGGTGGCATTGGGGCATCCTTGAATGTCTATGATCCGGCGGAGGGTAAGACCCACTTTATGTGTGAAGTGCGTGCCAAGTTCTTATATGGCGAGGTAGAAAATGCCATCAAACTTATCGAGGAGATCATTTTACATTCCGACTTTTCGGATGAAAATCGTATCCGCGAACTGGTGGCTGCCCAGCGTTCCCGTCTGGAAATGCGTATGAGCAGTGCAGGTAATGTACTTGCCGCAGGACGCGCTATGTCATGCTTCTCCGTGCCGGCACTCATCACGGATTCCATCAGTGGTATTGCCTATTATCAGTTTGTCAAGGATCTGGACGAACATTACGAGGAAAAGAAAGACGAGATCCGCAGCAAGTGTCAGGAACTGGTAAAGAAAGTCTTTACCAGGGATCATCTTTTGGTAAGTTCTACCGGAGACGATCAGGCATTTACCCAGGTAGAGACCTATCTGCCGGGCATTGCAGAGCATCTCTTTGCAAGCGGTAAAAAGGAAGCGGCACAGGAGATCAGACTGACTCGCAAAAAAGAGGGATTCAAGGATGCCTCTCAGGTGCAGTATGTATGCCGTGCCGGTAATTTTACCAAGGATGGCTATGAGTTTAACGGCGCACTCAATATTCTGCGCGTTGCCCTTTCCTATGACTATTTCTGGATCAATGTCCGTGTCAAGGGCGGCGCCTATGGCTGCCGCAGTGCTTTTGGAATGAATGGGGATACCTATTTTGTATCTTATCGTGATCCGAATCTGGAAAAGACCAATGAGATCTTTGCGCACACGGCAGACTATGTCCGGGATTTTGATGTGGATGAACGAGATATGACCAAATATATCATTGGTACGATCAGTGAGATGGATACGCCGCTGACACCGGCACAGCGCGGCACGAGAGCCCTGTCCTGCTATCTAAGGGATGTGACTTTTGCAGACTTGCAGCGCAACCGTGACCAGGTCTTGAATGCCACAGTAGAGGATATCCGTGCGCTGGCACCGCTGGTACAGGCAACCATGGATCAGGATTATTTCTGTGTTGTCGGAAACGAGGATACGCTGACGGCAGCCGCAGATATGTTTGACGAGTTATACAATTTATACGAATAAGAGTAAGGAGCATTACATGCAAGATAATTTTAAATCAGGTTTTGTCACCATTATCGGACGACCAAATGTTGGAAAGTCTACCCTTATGAACCATTTGATCGGACAGAAGATTGCGATCACTTCCAACAAGCCGCAGACGACCCGCAACCGCATCCAGACGGTTTATACGGATCCGGAACTGGGGCAGATTGTATTCTTAGATACGCCGGGCATCCATCAGGCATCCAATAAACTTGGCGAATATATGGTCAGTGTGGCAGAACACACGATGCAGGATGTGGATGTGATTCTCTGGCTGGTGGAGCCATCTGATTATATCGGTGGCGGCGACAGACATATCGTAGAGCAGTTGAAAAAGACCAAAACCCCGGTTATCCTTGTGATCAACAAGATTGACACGGTAGACCATGATGCGGTCTTTGGCGTGATCGAGGCTTATCGCAAACTATATGATTTTGCTGAGATCGTGCCGCTTTCTGCCTTACGCGGAAAGAATTGCAATGTCCTTTTAGACCAGATCTTTAAGTATCTGCCTTACGGACCGGCATATTATGATGAGGACGTGGTAACAGACCAGCCTCAGCGTCAGATCGTAGCTGAGATCATCCGTGAGAAGGCGCTCCATGCACTTTCCGAGGAGGTGCCACACGGTATCGCGGTTTCCATCGATCAGATGAAATGGCGTTCGGGCAAGCATGGCATGTATGATATTGACGCAACCATCATATGTGAAAAAGACTCACACAAGGGCATCATCATCGGCAAAGGTGGTGCCATGTTAAAAAAGATCGGAAGCAATGCCAGATACGAGTGTGAAAAAATGCTGGATGCCAAGGTCAATCTCAAACTCTGGGTCAAGGTCAAGAAAGACTGGCGCGACAGTGATTATCTGATCAAAAATTTTGGTTATCGTAAGGACGAGATCTAATTCCATTTTTTATCTGGTATATCTTCTTTTTTGCTGGAGAATCTAAAGAATAGAGAAGCGAAAAAGAGGTGTGCGTCTATGGATGAATGGTGGGAGAGATTTATGGCAAGCGGCAAGGTAAGTGACTACCTTGCTTATTGTAAAATGGCGGAGGAAGAGTCCCATGGGATTCAATATTGTTCTGACAGGGATGGTTCTTTCGGCGATTCCTGTGGGAGAGTACGACAAGAGAATAACGATACTTACCAGGGAGCGCGGCAAGATCACAGCTTTTGCTAAAGGGGCACGTCGTTCCGGTAACCAACTTTTGGCGGCAGCCAATCCTTTTGCCTTTGGTCAGTTTGAGGTCTACCAGGGCAAGAGTACATATACCGCGGTGCGTGCGGACATCAAGAATTATTTCCGGGAACTGGCAGAAGATTTTGATATGGTCTGCTATGGTTACTATTTTCTGGAGATGGCGGAATACTATGCACAGGAAAATGCAGATGAAGTAGAACGCTTACGGCTTTTGTACCAGACACTTCGGGCGCTTGAGAGCCGTAAGTTTTCTTTTGCGCTGATCCGGGGCATCTACGAGTTAAAGACCTGGACGATCAATGGGGAATATCCTAATGTCTTTGAGTGCTTATCCTGTGGCAGCAAAGAGCATCTGGACTTCTTTTCCATGCGGCTGCGGGGCTGTGTCTGTGCGTCCTGCCAGGGCAAGACCGGTGGCAATCCGATAGACGGATCGACCCTTTATGCCATGCAGTATATCATTTCCACTTCTGTGGAAAAATTATACACCTTCCGTCTGACACCGGCGGTGGAGGCAGAGTTTCTGAATTTACTGCAATCCTACCGGAATCATTATGTGGGACATAAGTTTAAGAGCGAGGACTTTATCTGAGCCACAGGGACGTTCCTGTGGCACAAGGCGGTTGAAAAAATAATTGTGTCATAGTATAATAGTGCAGATTGTTAAGTGCTTCAAATAGGAGGACCATTGATACATGGAAAATAAGAAAAAGCATTCTGCCAAGGCAGCACAAAATGCGAGAGAAAATAAGATAAAGGCGAGAAACCAAAAGATCGTCCAGCACAGGATCGCGATCCTGATCGCCGTCATTATCCTTGTGATCGCTGCGATCGTTGCGGTTGTCAAGTTTAGCGGATGGTTTGATAAGATACCGGATCAAAGTACCCTTACGATCTCAGATGACGGCAAGGTGATCTGTGAAGAATTGACAGACTTTGCGGAGGATTACTCCCGAAGTGAGTTAAAGACTTACATGAAGGAAGAGATCAAAGAATACAACGATACCAATGGCAAAGACAGCGTCAAATTAGACAAAATAAAGTTTTACAGTGACCTTGCCCATGCCAAGACTACCTATGCATCTGCAGAGGATTACAGCAAGTTTACCGGCTATGGACTTTATACCGGTACGATCAAGTCGGCAGTCAAGCAGGGCTTTGATTTCTCAGATGCTTTTGTCAGTGTTACGGACGGAGAAAAGGGGACATCGGTTGATGCTTTAGACATTACTTCCCAAAAGAAGTTAAAGGTGGCCATCATCAAAGAGAATATCAATGTCACGGTAGACGGCACCATACTTTATGTTTCCGATGCCTGCACGACAATGGTGGATAAGAGTACCGTCTCAATCGAACAGCCGGATGGCAATGCAGATGCTACACAGTTGACCTATATTATTTATAAGTAGAGTGTTATACAGGAGATTGCCTGTACACAATAGAACAAGAAATGAGAGGATCAGATTATGGAAAAGACAATGGACAAGATTGTTGCTTTATGTAAAGCAAGAGGATTTGTATATCCGGGTTCTGAGATCTATGGAGGTCTTGCGAACAGTTGGGATTATGGAAATCTTGGTGTGGAACTGAAGAACAATATCAAAAAAGCATGGTGGCAGAAGTTCGTACAGGAAAGCCCGTACAATGTAGGTATTGACAGTGCGATCATCATGAATCCACAGACATGGGTGGCTTCCGGTCACTTGGGCGGATTTTCCGATCCTTTGATGGATTGTAGAGAGTGTCATGAGCGTTTCCGCGCAGACAAGATCATCGAAGATTTTGCGCAGGAAAATGATATTACCTTAGAGACATCTGTAGATGGATGGACGGCTGAGGAAATGATGGGATTTATCAAGGAACACAGTGTTCCATGTCCTACCTGCGGTAAGCATGATTTTACCGACATCCGTCAGTTTAACCTGATGTTTAAGTCTTTTATGGGTGTAACCGAAGATGCCAAAAATACAGTATATCTTCGTCCAGAGACAGCACAGGGTATTTTTGTAAACTTTAAGAATGTACAGCGTACATCAAGAAAGAAATTACCATTTGGTATCGGTCAGGTAGGTAAATCATTCCGTAATGAAATTACACCGGGTAACTTTATTTTCCGTACCAGAGAGTTTGAGCAGATGGAACTTGAATTCTTCTGTGAGCCGGGAACAGACCTGGAATGGTTCCAGTATTGGAGAGGCTTCTGCCGCGACTGGTTACTTTCTCTTGGCATGAAAGAAGAAGAATTACGTCTGCGTGATCATGATCCTGCAGAACTTGCTTTCTACTCCAAAGGAACGACCGATATCGAGTTCTTATTCCCATTTGGATGGGGTGAACTCTGGGGTATCGCAGATCGTACCGATTATGATCTGACCCAGCATCAGAATACATCCGGTCAGGATCTGACCTACTTTGATGATAGCAAGGGCGAGCGTTATATCCCTTATGTTATCGAACCTTCTCTTGGTGCAGACCGTGTGCTTTTGGCATTCCTTTGCGCTGCCTATGATGAGGAGAATATCGGAACAGAGGAGAAGCCGGATATGCGTACCGTACTGCATTTCCATCCGGCAATCGCACCGGTCAAGATCGGTGTGCTTCCGCTTTCCAAGAAGTTAAATGAGGGCGCTGAGAGCGTATATGCCCAGTTGTCCAAGAAGTACAACTGTGAATTTGATGACAGAGGAAACATCGGTAAGCGTTATCGTCGTCAGGACGAGATCGGAACACCATTCTGTGTTACTTACGATTTCGATTCTGAGGAAGATGGAGCCGTTACTGTTCGTGACCGTGACACCATGGAGCAGGAGCGTATCAAGATCGAGGATCTGGATGCATACTTTGCAAAGAAATTTGAGTGGTAATTTGAATCATAATACAGCAAAAGGTCTTTCCCAAGAGGGAGAGACCTTTTTTGATCTATTTATGAGATTTTCGATAGTCCGTTGGTGTGCAGTTCATTACAGCCTTAAAATCACTACAAAAATGTGTGTAAGAAGAATAGTGAAGATACTCGGCGGCGTCGGCGATGGATATTTCGGATTCCAGCAGCATCCTGGCGGCATAGTGCATTTTGAGATCGCGGTAATACTGTTTTGGGGAAATGCCGACTTCCGTTTTGAAAAGGCGGTTCAGATAGTAGGGCTCGTAGCCGGTCTGATCTGCCAACTGTGCGGTCGTGACGCCGCTTGTGATGTTATTCTTCAGATATGTCATACATTTTCTTATCATAGGGCTATATTGCGTTTTCTCATCCATCGCTTCTTGTACCAGTGCGCAGTAGGTCTGGTGAATGTCTTGGTGTAATTGGTTCATGCCGAGTGGAGAGTGCGTATTTTCAATTTCCTCGATGAAGGACTCCTGTGCGCGGTAGGCGGTTGAGATCAGTACACCGGCTTCTATGGCTTTATGGCATTCTAAAGCGTTCAGGATGAGTAATGAGTCCTTACGGCTGCGTGATGGTTCCGCTACATTGGCATATTCGGTTGGCACGGTTGCAAGCCGACCCTTTTGCACCATGTCGTTTAATTCTGCAGCATAAAGGCTGCTTTGTCCCTGTGCAACCTCGTTTAACAGCAGGTTTTCAAAATGATAGATGTTTTCGTAGACCACATCCCGATCTTCGGAAACATCACTTGCCACGGGAAAGGAGGCTGTAGCAAGAAAGGAGGTATCCTGCATATGGTCAAAATCATTCATAGAGATGCGCTGCCCATTGACCAGATAATGCAGCATCATGCCATAGTGGGCAAATTGGCTGTATTTCATGACGGGGAGTTCTTGCATCTGGGCAATAAGTTTGTGCTTGTCGGAAAAGGACATACCAAGCGACTCATATTGGCGCAGACAACGCTCCATAGCCTCGTTGGAATAGGGACTGTAGAAGATGGGACCGAGCACATGTACACGCACCAAGTTTCCCTCTCTTTTTTCATAGACAGCTTCCCAGACAAAGCCGATGTAGGCCGCCAGAACAAAGGGGGTGTCATGGTTCTTTCCGTGGGAAAAAATCATTTCCATATATTCCTCAGTACTTAAAAAAGCACTAAAAATACGACCTATGTTATCGTTTGATCGTATCATTCGCCGGTCTGCGTCGAAAGTAATCAGATGCAGTTGGGGAATGACCGAGAATAATGCGTAAATATCCATTGCATTTTCATCTCCTTTTTTCTATCGTAACCATACTTTACTAAAAATAGAATAAAAAAGCAAATTTTAGTATTAAAGCATGTGCAAAAAGGTCATATGATAATGCCAGAGGGTGTATCAAATTGTGAAAAGATACAGAAAAAAGACAACTCAAAGGAGGAGAACAATGGGGAATAAAAAGTTAAGCGCGGCAAGCGTGAGAGATGGTGTAGAATACCGCACCGCCAGTAAATTATCTATGATACTCGGTGTCGCAACCAATGGTGGAGGTATGTGTTTTTATCTTTTGATGATGTACGCATCCTACATAGCCAATGCCGGTTATGGAATCGCAGTTGCGGTTGCCGGAATCATTATTACAGGAACACGTATTTTTGATGGTATCACAGATCCTTTAGTGGCATTTGTTTTTGACCGCATCAAGGCTGGAAAGCATGGAAAGATCCGAATCTTCCTATTCGCAGCATGGGCGGTTATGGCACTGGCATGTTTCATGATGTATGACTGGATGAGTGGCAAGTACACAGGTGTAGCCGGTGTGGCATGGTTCATCGGCATCTATGTGGTATATATCATTGGTTATACCATGATGAATATGTCATCCGGAGCTGTCGGCAACCTGATCACAAATGATCCGACCCAGCGTCCTTTCATGAACCTGATCGGAACCATTTATTCATACTGTGTACCAATGGTATTTAACACCATTATTTCATTTGCAGTTTTACCAAAATATGACAATCAGTATAATGCAGCCTGTCTGCGTGAAGCATGTGTGTGGTATGTTGCGGGTGCCTTTGTATTTATGATTCTTGCATGTATCGGTCTGACACCATGTGACAAACCGGAAGTGTTAAACAGTGTGACTTTTGGTGATGATGGTAAGGAAAAGAAGATCGGATTTAAGGATATGTGGAATCTGCTCAAGGATAACAGAAATATGCAGATGTGGATCATTACTGGTGCTTCTGATAAACTGGCACAGACCACAGCCGGACAGTCTATCGTTATGACACTCTTAAGTGGTGTGCTGATCGCGAACTATCAGACAGCAACTATGCTTGGTAATATCACGGCGATCATTGGTATTGCCTTTGCGACAATTGGCGGTATGTATGTTGCAAAATTCGGAGCCAAGAAAGCAACATCTGTCTGGTCATGGGCATGTATCGGCTTGTCTGTTGTGATGGTTGTATTCTGTACCATCTTAGGACCAACCGGTATGTCAAGCATTGGTAAGTTCGGTGTTCCAATGATCATTTATCTGGTTCTTAATGTTGGATTGACCGGTTTTAAGATGATCCTTTCTACAGCAAGTGGTGTTATGAGAGCTGATGTTTGTGATTATGAGTTTGAGCGTTCCGGCAATTTTATGCCGGGTACCGTAGGCGGTGTGTATTCCTTCCTCGATAAGATTATTTCTTCACTGGCATCAACCATTGCTGCTCTTATGGTATCTCTGATCGGATATAAGACCGTGATGCCACAGATGGGAGATAAGGCAACACCTGCAGTATTCTGGATGACTATGTTCTTAGCATTTGGACTGCCTGTCATTGGCTGGATCTTTAATGTTATTTCTATGAAGTACTATGATCTTGACAAAGAAAGAATGGTTGAAGTACAGAAGAACATTGTAGCCATGAAAGCAGAACAGGAAGCGAAGAAAGAAGCATAATTTAGCAATTTACAAAACCCTTCATTATAGAGACTTCGAGATTTGATTTCGAAGTCTCTTTTTCAAAAAGAGAGAGGAAGAAAAATATGAGATTGTATGATGTGACAGTGGAATATCAGAAGGAACCGATTGGCATAGATGTCTGCCCACGTTTTTCCTGGAAACTGGAAAGTCAAGAGGAAAACACCTATCAAAAGTCTTATGAAATAAGCGTAGCAAAAGAGGGAAAGAGTGTCTGGTCAAGCGGCAGGGTGGAAAACGGACAGTCCCTGTTTGTGACTTATGAAGGCAGTGCCTTGGAGGCCTTTAGCCATTATGATGTCAATATCTGTGTCTGGGACAACCATGGAAACGCTGCGGAAACGACCACTTTTTTTGAGACCGGACTGATGGCAGAGGACAATTGGGAAGGTGTGTGGATCACTACGAAAGAGGAATTGCCGGCCGTTAAGACTTTCTCCAAAGAGGTCTGTCTGCAGAAAGGAAAAAAACTGCGTCAGGCAAGAATCTATGCATCTGCACTTGGTGTCTATGATCTGGAAATTGACGGCAAAAAAATGGGGGATGCATATCTGGCTCCCGGCTGGACGTCTTATGGCAACCGCGTCCAATATCAGACTTACGATGTGACGGATGAGTTACAGGAGAAATCCCTAGTGTCTTTGGTTGTCGGCAATGGTTGGTATGCAGGCTACTTAAACGGCGAAGGGGAGCATCATCTCTATGGAAAAAAGACAGCCTGTATCGCCATGATCCGTATCACATACGAAGATGGTTCGGTGGACGTCATGGGAACCGATGCCTCATGGCTGGTATCAGAAAATGCGATCCGGTCGTCGGAAATCTATATGGGTGAGACACGGGATCTGACCTTGACGCTATCCGATCATTATGCCGGTGATACCCAGGCAGTACTCTTAGAAAGAAGTGCCTTTCCAAAACGTTTGCTTTCGCAAGAGGCAGAGCCTATCCGTATTACCAAACGTTTCCCGGTGGTTCAGAAGATTCTTACGCCAAAGGGTGAGTTGGTGTTTGATTTCGGTCAGAATATGGCAGGGTTGGTGGAAGTAGAATTACCGCCGCTTTCTTTGCTTACCGGTGCGAAGAAAGAAATCCGTATCACACACGGCGAAGCCCTGGACAAAGATGGCAATTTTTACAATGAAAATTATCGGACAGCAAGATCAGAGGACCTTTACCTCTATGGTGAGGGAGATGTCGGGAAAAAAGTCATGCCACATTTTACCTATCACGGTTTCCGTTATATTTGCGTTGAGGGTGTAGATAGCAGTGTGGATCCCAAGTATTTTACGGCCTGCGCCATGCATAGTGATATGCACAAAGCGGGGACGATGACAACATCAAACCGTCTGGTCAACCGCCTGATCCAAAATATCGAATGGGGGCAGAGAAGCAACTTTTTTGATATTCCGACCGATTGTCCGCAAAGGGATGAACGACTGGGCTGGACAGGGGATGCCATGATCTTCAGCAAGACTGCCATGCAGAATTTTAACACGGGCCTCTTTTTCAAAAAATGGCTGCGTGATGTGGCAGTGGAATCGGATGCAAAAACAGGCATTCCGCAGATCGTACCCAATGTGGTAAAGGGCAGTATGGGAACTTCTATTTGGAGTGACTGTGCTACCGTGATTCCATGGAATCTTTATATGACCTATGGGGATACCGGTGTGCTTGCCGATCAATATGAGAATATGCGCCTCTGGGTGGATTGGATCTTTGGACAGTGTCGGGGTGAAGTCCTATGGATGCATGGTTTCCAAAGAGGTGACTGGCTGGCACTGGACAGTGATGAAAGCCTGCATCTGATGTCGGGCGGTACAGATAAGAATCTGGTGGCAAATGTCTTTTATGCATATTCGATAAAGATTGTGTGCGATACGGCACATATACTTGGAAAAGAGGAGGATGCCAAGATATACGCCGAGAGATATCAGGCTATCGCGGATGCCATCTTAAGAGAGTATGTAACAGCATCCGGACGCTTGGTTTCTGAGACACAGACAGCCTGTGTTCTGCTTCTTTATTTTGATTTGGTCGCGGGCGCGAAAAAGGAGCGTATCGTACAGACACTGGAGCAAAATTTCAAACAACACAAAAACAAGTTGACGACCGGCTTTGTCGGAACGGCATATCTGTGCCATGCCCTTTCTGAAAATGGACTTCATGATCTGGCGGCGGAACTTCTTTTAAATGAGGATTACCCGGGCTGGCTCTATGCAGTGAAGATGGGGGCAACGACGATCTGGGAGCGCTGGAATTCTATTTTGCCGGATGGAACTTTTGATACATCGGGCATGAATTCTTTGAATCATTATACTTATGGTTCTATAGGAGATTGGCTTTATCGGAAAGTTGCCGGGATTACGCCGACCTCAGCAGGCTATGCGACTTTTGACATCAGACCTTATCTGACAAAGGGACTGGAGGAAGTGGAAGCCGCGCTGGAGACTATGTATGGCAGTATTCGTGTCCATACGGTCTGTAAGGATGGACAGATTCAGGTGGAGGTAAAGGTGCCGGTCAATACGACCGCTACACTTTATCTGCCGGAAAAGGAAGAGGCACTGGTGCTTGGCTCCGGCCAATATCATTATGTATATGATACAAATACGGTGCTTATCGCGGGAAGATACAACATGAACACAAAATTCCGGGATATGGTCAAAGATCCGGCAGCGAAAGCTATTCTGGATGCGGCACTTCCGGGTATGCTGGATGGCCCTATGGCATCCTTTATCCTGAACCAGTCGCCAAACGAGATGCTTGCCTATGATGCGGGTAAAAAGGAAATGTTTGAACAGATCATAGGGCAATTGAACCAGTCTGTTTAAAGTTTTTATGGAAAAGTGATAAGAAAAAAAGATACCGATAAAAATACTTGGATAAATTTGTCAGAATAAAACGGATTTTGTACATTAGTCAATGATGTGACACTTGAGACTTCTGTAGACGGCTGGAGCGCAGAGGAAATGATGGGATTCATCAAGGAACATAGCGTTCCATGTCCTACTTGTGGTAAGCATGACTTTACAGATATTCGTCAGTTTAACCTGATGTTTAAGTCTTTCATGGGTGTAACCGAAGATGCCAAAAATACAGTATATCTTCGTCCAGAGACAGCACAGGGTATTTTTGTAAACTTTAAGAATGTACAGCGTACATCAAGAAAGAAATTACCATTTGGTATCGGTCAGGTAGGTAAATCATTCCGTAATGAAATTACACCGGGTAACTTTATTTTCCGTACCAGAGAGTTTGAGCAGATGGAACTTGAATTCTTCTGTGAGCCGGGAACAGACCTGGAATGGTTCCAGTATTGGAGAGGCTTCTGCCGCGACTGGTTACTTTCTCTTGGTATGAAAGAAGAAGAATTACGTCTGCGTGATCATGATCCGGCAGAACTTGCATTCTATTCTAAGGGAACGACAGATATCGAATTCTTATTCCCATTTGGATGGGGCGAACTCTGGGGAATCGCAGATCGTACCGATTATGATCTGACACAGCATCAGAACACATCAGGTCAGGATCTGACATACTTTGATGATACAAAGGGCGAGCGTTATATACCATATGTTATCGAGCCTTCTCTTGGCGCAGACCGTGTGCTTTTAGCATTCCTTTGTGCAGCATATGATGAAGAAAACATTGGAACAGAAGAAAAGCCGGATATGCGTACGGTACTTCACTTCCATCCGGCACTTGCACCAGTTAAGATTGGTGTGCTTCCACTTTCTAAGAAATTAAATGAAGGTGCAGAAAGCGTATACGCACAGCTGGCCAAGAAGTATAACTGTGAATTTGACGACAGAGGTAACATTGGTAAGCGTTATCGTCGTCAGGATGAAATCGGAACACCATTCTGTGTTACTTATGATTTCGATTCTGAAGAAGACGGTGCTGTTACCGTTCGTGACCGTGATACCATGGAACAGGAGCGTGTTAAGATCGAAGATCTGGATGCTTACTTTGCTAAGAAATTTGAATGGTAATTGGATTGTTCTTTCCGATATTTCCCAGCGGAAGTACCAAAGTATTTCTTGAAAATACGACAAAAATAATTATAATCATTAAAACCAACCCTGTCTGATATTTCGTGAACGGACAGGGTTGTTTCTTTTAAAAGTCGTTTGGCCTCTGCCAAACGTAATCCCCGAATGTGTTCTGCAATACCATTTTGCATATATTTATTACATGATTCATAGAGCTTATTTTTGCTAATATGAAATTCTTTTGTCAGTCTTTCGATTGACAGATCCTCCGCCAAATGTGCCAACAGAAAACAATCCAGATTTTGTACAAAATTTTGACGTTGCAGGGATACCATGTCCCGAAACAATACATAGAGAGTACATGCTTCAAGGATTCTGACCGTGGCTTGGATTTGTTCCGAACTTTTGTATACCATGTTAAAAATAGGATCCGAATCGCAAAAAGTATGAGAGGTATAGGAGTGTAGGTAGAGACGGAGGGAAGAAATGAGTTTGTCATGATCCGGGTTTTCCGTGAATTGCCCAATCATGATATAGCCAATGATTTGTCCATTGTCAATGAGTGGTGCCGTAGTTTCTAATAATCCAGCATGACAATGAAAGATTTCTAAGGTCTGTGTCTGCTGACATCGCGCAAAAGAATTTCGATTGCTTTGCATACAATTAGCATTGCCTTTTTTATAAGAGCGTATCTTGGCGCAAAAGGCGCAATGTTCCTTTGGATAAGACAGAATCTCATATCCATCCAAGTCGAAAAGGGCGATTTTGATATTCGTAAGTAAATAAAAATTTTTCATAAGATCTAACAAAGCATCCTTGTTAAGATTTAAAGTCAACATATCCATTTATAGCATTTCTCCAAAACAAATTTACAGTTTTTAAGTACATAATACACTATTTCTTTTTAATGTCAAAGTCTATGATGCAGTATATAAATATGGATAAAGGAGTGATGGAAATGTTAGTAACGTTAAAGGAAATCTTGGAAATTGCAGAGAAGAAAAAGATTGCGATTGGATCATTTAATGCTTCCGGGCTAGAAGCGATTGAAGCAGAACTGGCTGCAGCAGAAGAATTGCAACTTCCAATTATTATCCAGTTTGCACAGTGCCATGAACCATGGGTACCATTGGATACGATAGGACCAATTATGGTACATATGGCAAAAAGGGCAAGCATACCGGTTTGTGTACATTTAGATCATGGAGAAACACTGGAATATCTGGCAAAGGCACTTGAAATTGGTTTTACCGGTATTATGTATGATGGGTCTGTCCTCTCATATGAAGAAAATCTTGCGAATACAAAAAAGGCAGTTGCAATGGCAAGAAAATATGGGGCTGGCGTAGAAGCAGAACTTGGCTCTATGGGAAGGAGGGAGTCGGGAAGTGGAGACCATAGTGGTGAAGAAGATGAAACTAAAATTTATACAGACTCGGAACAGGCTTCTTCCTTTGTGACGGAGACAGGAATCGATGCGCTGGCATGTTCTTTTGGTACGACCCATGGTATTTATCTATGTGAGCCAAGATTGGATTTTGATGTGGTCAGAAATGTTAGAAGAAAGTGTGGTAATATTCCCATCGTTATGCACGGTGGTTCGGGAGTTAGCACAGAAGATTATCATAAGGCAGTAGAAGCCGGTGTAAGAAAGATTAATTATTTTACTTATATGGACAAGGCAGGTGGAAACGCTGTTGCAGATTATCTTGCTAAGCAGGAGAAAAAGGAACCCATCTTTTTTTCATCTATGTACATGGTGGCAAGAGAAGCAATGAAAGAAAATGTACAGAGTGCTATGCAGACGTTTGCATTAGTAAAATAGCCGTTGGATAGAAAATAGAGATTAGGAAAGGACGGAAAGAAAAATGAATAAGAAAATGACATTTGCACTTGCTTTTTGTAATAGGGGATTTATGCCGGGAGAACTGATTTACGGTGCAAGAGAGGATATGATCCAGGCAGTGACAGAAGCAGGATATGATTATATAGCGATGGATGCAGAGCTGACGAGATATGGTGGAATTGAAACCAGAGAGGAGGGTGCTATGTATGCAAAGTGGCTAAAAAAACATGAGGGAGAGTATGATGGTGTCATCTTTTCTATGCCAATTTTTGCAGACGAGAATGGTGCGATTACAGCTCTGCAGGATGCAGGCGTTCCAATTTTGATGCAGGCATATCCGGATGAAATAGGGAAAATGGATTTTGCACATCGACGTGATGCTTTTTGTGGTAAGTTTTCTGTGACAGATGTTTTTACGCAGTATCAGGTGCCATTTACAGTGCTAAAGCCTCATGTTGTGCATCCATTGTCACCAAAGTTTCAAGAAAATCTGCGGGATTTTGCAGCTATTTGTCGCGTTGTCAATGGCATGAAACGTTTTACTATTGGTTGCATAGGTGCTCGAACAACTGCTTTTAAGACGACGAGGTTTGATGAAGTGGGGTTACAGAAGAATGGTATTACGGTGGAATCGTTCGATCTGTCAGAATTAATCTTTAAAGTAAATGCACTGTCTGATCAGGACGATGCTGTTTTGACGAAAAAAGCACATTTGATGCAGTACGCAGATTTTAGTGGTGTTCCGGAGAAAAACAGGAACATTTTGGCAAAGATTTCTGTTGTCATTGACTCGTATATTGAATGCTATCATCTGGATGCGCTGGCCATTCGTTGTTGGAACGAAATGGAAACAATCCTTCGTGTGTGCCCTTGTGTTCTGTTATCGGAATTGAACGACAGAGGTATTGTGACTTCTTGCGAGATTGATCTGACGTCCGCCATTTCTATGCGTGCTATGGCATTGGCAAGTGAAGAACCAACTGCAGTTCTAGATTGGAATAATAATTATGGGGATGATGAAAATAAAGTGATTTTATTCCATTGCGGATCGACAGCGCAGGGGCTTATGACAGAAAAGGGTAAGGTCACAGAGCATAAAATGTTCGCAAAGGAGGATCCGGGTTCTGGCTGGGGAACGAATGAAGGAAGAATCCGCCCAATGAAGACAACAATTTCAAATTGTCTGACAGTGGATGGTAAGATTGTGATTTATGCCAGTGAAGCAGAGTTTACGGATGATCCAATTGAAGATGCGTATTTTGGCTGTGCAGGTGTGTGTAAAATGGAAAATATGCAGGACAAGATGATACGACTTGCAAGGGGAGGTTTCAAACATCATACTTGCGTTGGTGTTGGACATATGAAAGAAATTTTAAAAGAAGCATTTACGACGTATTTAGGCTATGAGTGGGTAGATATTGATGCATAAAAGTACTTGGCGAGGTGAAGAAGATGAAAATTGCTGGACTTGATATTGGCACAACCGGATGTAAATGTACGGTTTTTGATGAAAGGGGCAAGTATCTGGATCATGCTTATCAGGATTACCCGGTAAAGCGAAGTATGTCAGGCCATGAAATTGATATGTGGGTACTTCGGGATGCAGTTTTACATGTCGTTTCTGAGATGGCATTCAGATATCCGGATATTATGGGTCTGGGGGTGACATCTTTTGGAGAAACGTTTGTACTGACAGATGAAAAAGGAAATCCTTTGGATGTCGCTATGCTCTATACAGACCCAAGAGGGAAAGAAGAGTGTCAGGAACTGATAGAAAAGCTAGGAGATATGCACATTGCTGAAATTACAGGATTACGTCCTCATGAGATGTATGGTATCTGTAAACTGATGTGGATGAAAAAGCATAAGCCAGAGATTTATCATGCTGCCAAGCATATGTTTCAGGTGGAAGATTTTATTGTCTTTGTGTTAAGCGGCGTGGCGCAGATTGACTATTCGCTTGCAACTCGTTCTATGGTATTAGATGTGACTCATCTTAGTTGGAGTGATGAGATTATACGTGCAGCAGATGTAGATAAAAAACTATTTTCCAAGGTTGTGCCGACAGGAACACCAGCAGGAAAAATAAAAAAGCAGATGGCAGAACGAACAGGTTTGTGCGAAAATACGATAATTGTGTCAGTGTCGCAGGATCAGGTGGCAGCAGCAATCGGTGCCGGAGCGTTTACCTCAGATGTTGCGGTGGACGGTGCAGGAACGGTGGAATGTATGACACCTATTTTTGATACCAGACCAGATATAAAAGAATTGTACAAGGGATATTTTGCGACAGTTCCGTATGTCGTTCCTGGTAAGTATGTGACTTATGCATTTTCATATACAGGGGGAGCCTTGACACAATGGTGTACAAAAACCTTGGCAAAGCAGGAAATCATAGAGGCAAAAGAACAGAATAAAACAGTAAATCTGTTATTGGAAGAAAAATATGCCGCCAAAATGAAAAAAATGGGATTTGCAGAGGATGAACCAAGTGGTCTTTTAGTGTTGCCCCATTTTGCAGGGGCGGCCACACCCTATATGGATACCGGTTCCAAGGGGGCTGTGATAGGGTTGACTACCGATACGACTGTGGAAGAGATTTATATGGGATGTCTGGAAGGCGTTTGTTATGAGATGTTCCAAACCTATCAATATTTGAAAACAACAGGTATTTGTTATAAAAGGTTTCATGCAACAGGCGGAGGCGCGCATTCAGCTGTCTGGATGCAGATGAAGGCAGATGTATTAAATGTTCCTTTTGTGGCACTTAACACGGTAGATGCTGGAACCGTGGGCTGCGCCATGATGACGGGGATTGCCATAGGAATATTTCGTGACTTGGAGGATGCAGCACAGCATATGGTAGAAAAAACAAAGACTTATGAACCACGAAAGGAACAGCATGAAAAATACATGGCACATTTTGCAAGATATGAAAAATTGTATGATGCTATCCGACCGTTGGTATAAATGCATGGTGTGAAGAAGAGGAGGAGAGAATAATGAATCCATATATAGGTCATAGAAGTCAGGTCTGTGGTGTAGAAGAGCATCGGCTTGTTGGAGCAAAAGGTGATGGTATGCGCCTTTATGAAGCATACAATGGAAAAGGAATAGAATTGACGGTGTCTCCTGATCGTGGTGGAGATATTACGAGATTACGTTTTCGGGGCATACAGATGAATTATATGAGTCCTTGTGGCTATGTAGCCCCAGCCTACTATGATGCTATAGGAGATCACTGGCTTCAATCTTTTACAGCAGGATTTTTGACAACATGTGGATTGCAGGGTGTAGGTACTCCCTGTTGTGATGAAGGAGAAGAAATTCCTTTGCATGGAAGTATTGCAAATCAACCCTGCGCGCAGTCTTATGTGACAGAGAATGAAGAAGAAATTTGTTTGCATCTGGTGACATACGACGAAACAATCTTTGGCAGAAAACTAGCATTAAGAAGGGAAATTTGTTTGTCTAAGACAGAGAATACATTTACAATTTCTGATGAAATTGAAAATACAGGGGATCAGGAAATACCATTTGAAATATTATATCATATGAATATGGGATACCCGCTATTGGATGAAGACAGTGAACTGGTAATTCCTTCGGTAGAAGTAAGACCAAGAAATGAACATGCAAAAGATGATATCGAACATTGGATGCAGATGGAAAAGCCAACAGCAGGCTATCAGGAACGCTGTTACTATCACCGGTTTGCAGATGCGCGTGGAATGGCAACCATTTATCAACCGAAACTGAAAACAAGACTTAGTATATCTTTTGATGCAAATGAACTGGATGGTTTTGTGGAATGGAAAATGATGGGGGTACGGGATTACGTGCTGGGTTTAGAATGCGGAAATTGTTATCCTGATGGAAGAGATGTTATGCGTAATACAGGTATGTTAAAGTTTATAAAGCCGGGTGAAAAAAAGAGATATCAGGTAAAAGTGACACTTGAATAGAAGAAGATAAGGGAGATCCGTTTGATAGGATTCTCCCTTATTTTTTTGGAGAAATTTTTTCTATAGGAGAAGTGGAAAAATCTCTACGATATTCTGTAGGTGTTTTGCCGGTGGAAACTTTGAATATTTCGGTAAAATGACTAGGGGAGGAAAAAGCAAGATAGGATGCGATTTCGGTGATACGATAGTCTGAGTAACGAAGTAGGTTTCTGGCACGATGAATGCGTTCTTCGGTAATGTATTGTTTTAAAGTAATTCCCTCTGCATGGTGAAAGGTACGAGACAGATGCCCGGAGGTAACCCCGAGATAGGAGGCAATATCTGTTAATTTTATGTCGCCATGTAGGTGCTGATAAATATATTCTTTGGTGGCTTTGACTAACGGATGATATTGTCTTTCCCGGTATTGCTTCATTAAATCACTGATTTTAGCAAGACCGGCATAGGCGCATTGTAATAATTCAGGATAGGAATTGGTTTCTTCACACATGAGAATACATACATCTGCAGCAGTAAGTACAAGTTCATTATCAACCAGACGATCTCGGGCTGCCCAATTGGAAACAGCTGTTATGAGGCCTATAAATAGGTTTTTCTTGGAACGAAGATCGTTGACAGCCAATCTGCCTGGATGATAATCAACTGTGACAGTGCTTAAGGCATCAATCATACTATCAATATCATTTTGTTTTAGACAATCGTAGATCCAGTTTCCCCATTCTACACTATTATGAAGATAACTATGTTCTTGTCGTTCAAAAACCAAAGCTTCGTATCTTTTCTCAAAAGAAGCCTGATATTGATTTAAATAGGTTTTGCTAAGGGTGATTTTCTCTCTTTCCATTGTATTACTCCGTGTATTCACTAAAAATCTTTGTATAATGTGAAAAAAATTATATTTATATCAATTATATGATATTGAAAAGGTGTTTTTCAAGACATAATGAGATTAGAATAAATAATTCATTGGACAATGAAAGTGTATTGGAGGAAAACTATGGGAACTAAGTTAAAAGATATGGCATCTGTGGAAATGATACTGAATGAGATGTCATTGGTCGAGAAAGCAAGTCTGGTGATAGGAGGATCGCCGATGAGTTCCATGGCAATGGAAAAGTATGGAATTCCTAGTATATGGACGAGTGACTGTTGTAATGGCTTAAATATTTTTCAGTATACAGTAGAAAAGACATATCGTGCGCTGGAGGCTGCAAAGAAGGAAAAAGGAGAGAAATTTGATAGAGAGTCGTTTGGCACGATGGGCGGACTATTGGTCACGGTAAACGAAATGCAAAAAAAGGCAAAAGAAGAGGCAGCAGCTGGTATAGAGAGACAAAAGACGCATGACGTTATCAGTTATCCTACAGGAATTTCCCAGGCAAGCACCTGGAATCCGCACGTGGCAAATATATGTGCAAAAACAGTAGCAAAAGAATTTGTTAAATATGGCGTGGATTTGATTTTGTCTCCAAATATTAATATTCATAGGGATCCGTTATGTGGTCGCCTTACAGAAAGTTATTCGGAAGATCCATATTTGGTCAGCCGTATAGCCGAGGCAGTTGTCTGTGGTTTACAGGATGAGGGTGTTATTGCTGATCCAAAACATTTTGCAGCAAACTCACAGGAAAAGGATCGATTGAAGATTAATGAAAAGATTCCTATGCGGGCACTTCGTGAGATTTATCTGCCAGGATTTAAAGCATGTATTGACGCCGGAGCGCTTACTGTTATGAGTGCATATAATAAGATCAATGATGAATCCTGCGCAATGAATAAGTGGCTTCTTACAGATGTTTTAAAAGATGAGTGGAAATTTAAAGGGTGTGTAATTTCTGATTGGGGCGCTTCTTATGAACAGGTTCCTGCACTCGCTGCGGGAACAGATCTTACTATGCCAGGACCTCGTGGTATTCAGTGCATTTTGGATGCGATTGCTGATGGAAGTTTGTCAGAAGAAGTCTTAAATGATTCTTGTCGTCGCATCATGTATGTGATTTTAAAGAGTGGCATGCTTGAGAAGAAAGAGGTGTCATTTGATTTAGAAGAAGCAAAGAAAATTGTGGAAAATGCAGCCAGAGAAGCAATGATTCTGCTTAAGAATGACGGGACACTTCCGGTTCAATCAGAGCAGACAAAGATTTGTTTTTATGGAAAGCGGGCAAAACAATTTGCAGCTAATTCAGAAGGAAGCGGCAAGGTACCTTCCAGTTTCATTAGCAATCCGTATGACCGGGCAGTGGAAATATTAGGAAGCGAAAATGTGTCATATCAAACACCATCAGAAGATACAACTTTATATGTTGCTGTTGTAGGAGCAGACGGACAGGAAGGGGCAGACCGATTAACAATGGATATGGATGTAGAGGATCAGGAGGCTCTGCAAAATGCTATCAAAGCAGCAAAAGAGCATAATAGAAAACTGGTTCTGGTCTGCAACTCGTCAGGACCGATTACACTTACGGAATATGTGCAGGACTGTAATGCAATTCTGTGCCCATATTTTGCAGGACAGGCAGGAGGAAAGGTTGTGACAGATGCCATTTTTGGATTGTACAATCCATCTGGAAAACTGACGGATACCTGGCCAAAAGCATATTGTGATACACCGTCATACAAGAACTATGGTGGGGAGAACAAGGAAGTCTGGTATGGAGAAGGCATCTATGTAGGATATCGATGGTATGATGCCAGAAAGATTGAACCGCTCTTCCCATTTGGTTACGGACTTTCATATACAAGTTTTGCATTTTCTGATTTGCAGGTAGAAGATACGGACGTGGAAAAAGAAGATATTATGGTAAAGGTTTCTGTAGAAAATACCGGTAATATGGCGGGAGCAGAAGTCGTGCAATTATATGTGGCCTCTCCAAAATCATCCTTTGACAAACCGGAAAAAGAATTAAAAGGATTCCAAAAAGTATATCTGCAGCCAGGAGAAAAAACTGAAGTTACGCTGACAGTGTCAAAGGAGGATCTTGCACATTATCACACTGCTTTGGAAGAGTTTGTGACAGAATCTGGAACCTATAGAATTCTAGTTGGAAATTCGTCCAGAGATATTGTTTTATCGAAGGAAATCCAAGTGATTTGCCATGATCCTTTTGGCTGGAATGTGATTACCGGAATCGGAAAACTGGTATCTAATCCAAAGGCTGTAGAAATCATGAACCAAGCAATCGGAGATGATATTAATCTTGTGGCAGCAGTTCCAATCCAGTATGCACCGGACTATACATTAAAGGAATTATGGGAGACAGAAAGTTCGGCAGTTTCAACGCTTTTTAGCAAACAAGGTAAGACAGCAGAAGAGAAAAAGCAGGCGTGGGATTATATAGTAAAAGAATTTAAGAAACTATGATGGTAAAAGGAGGTTTCACTATGGCGAAAAATAAACAAGAAAAACCTTATGGTGTGACAAGTGGAGGGGAAAAACTGGCGTACGCATTGGGTGATCTGGGATCAAATTTTGTATGGACTTTTTGCTCTTCCTGGCTGACTTTATACTATACAGACAGTGTTTTATTAGCTGCGGGTATGGTAGGAACAATGATGTTAATCTTACGTTTATTTGATGGCGTTAGCGACATCCTATTTGGGATTATGATAGAAAAGACTCATACGAAAATGGGGAAAGCAAGACCATGGTTTGGTGCAAGTATTATCCCTTTGGTTGTAACCCAGTTATTGGTCTATAATGTGCCTTCACAGGCGTCTTTAGGTGCAAAAACAGTATGGGTTATCGTGACATATTTCCTTTTGACAGTTGTTTTTTATACAATCAATAATCTGAGTTATCATGCTATGTTATCCCGTTTTAGTTTGGATCCGGATGACAGATCTAAAGTTAGTTCTGTGAGAGGCATATTTGCCTTTCTTGCAGGATTGCTCTTATCAATTATGACACCGGCCATCTTAAATGGAAATGGTGGGTCTAAGGTGCAGGCGGCATGGACAAAAACGGCATTAATTTTCTCTATTCTCTGTTTGATTTTGCAGGCAATTACGTTCTTTACCGTAAAAGAAAAGAGAAATGTTGGCGAAGATAACACAACAGAAATGCCACATGGTGATATTAAGGTAGGTCTCAAGGCGTTGCTTCACACAAAGTATTTTTATATTTCTATTATTGTTTTTGTATGTACTTATATTTTAAATGGACTGGTTTTGGCAGCACACGTTTATTTTACAAGAGATGTACTTGGTAACGCAGATTTCTACAGTATTGTTGCGATTGTCAGTGTTGTGTCTACTATCATAGGAATTGCTATTGCTCCGAAAATGTTTGTAAAACTTACGAAACGTAGAACATTGATGTTTGGTTCCGTTATTTATATTATAGGTTGTGTTGTTGGATTACTTGGTGCACGAAATCTGCCGCTCGTATTATTAGCTACAGCGATTACCGGCCTTGGTCTGGCACCTTATGTTACTGGAATCTTTACCTTTGCACCGGATATTGTTGATTTGTTGGAAGTACAGACAGGGGAAAGATTTGAAGGAATGGTTACTGCTGTCAATAGCGTCGGTGTCAAAGTCGGAACGGGACTGGCATCTGCTTTTCTTGGATGGGGACTTGCCATAGGTCAATATAATGGAGCCCTTGATGTACAGCTGGCATCGGTTGCAACTGCAGAAACGGCATTGATTTATGGTCTTCCAATTCTGATGTGTATCATTTGCATCGTGGCAATGGCATTCTGGGATATTCAAAAAGTATTACATCAGGAACACTAGGAAGATTTTTATAAATATTTGCGATATTGGGTGGGAGTCATTCCCACCCGTTTTTTAAACAGATTCGTAAAGTTGTTTATATCATGTATACCAATCTCGTGAGCTATGGCATAGACAGGGAGAGTGGTGTTCTTTAAAAGCGATTTGGCCCGTTCTGTGCGCAGGGAGATAATGTACTCATTTGGTGAATATCCGGTATGTTTTTTGAATTCTCTGGAAAGGTAAAATTTGCTTGTGTTGGCAAATGCCGCAAGAGAGTCCAGTGTTAGCGGCTGTGCAAAATTACTTTCGATATATTTGATGAGATAACGAATATTGTCAGGTGTATCATGTAAAACATTGTTGGCGTGTGAGAGAATTAACAGGTGGTTTAGCAATTGATCGATACAGGATGAGGCTTGCCAGTCGCGATAGTATTGGGGGTCTTGATAGGTCTTGAGAAGCTTATGGATATCCTGATGTAGTTGACCATTAAGCTCTTCATGAAAAATTGGCTCATAATGTTCCTGAAACATTTCATAGAAAGCTGGTAACAGAATACCGTTTATGTGCAGTATGCCAGTATCCCAATGGTTTCCCTCAACCTTATAAAGATGGTAGTTCATGCAATTGATAAAGAAACCGTCACCGGATTTTAACGGATAGGTTTTGCCTTCGTATGTAAGGGAACCGCTACCGTCATAGGTATAAAGCAATAAAAATGAGTCAAAACCGGAACGTTCTGTAAAGGAGCCAAACTGATAGTGAAAGATATCAAAATCTTGTATATAAAAGAGATTCTGTCTGGCAAAATCGGAAATGGGTGGGCGCTGGAAAGCATCTACACTTCCGGAAATACAAAAATTGGTGTTGCGCACGGCAGCTTGATTTACTTCTGCAGTCAGACAAGTCGTATCAATATGTTTGGAGGACAAGCGTCCTTGGGATACTGTAGTCAAAAAATGAATGTCAGGGAACAGATTTTCCATGTGAATGCCTCCTTTAAATGTTTTTTATTATCATAACAGATAGATTGAAAAAAGCAAGATAATATGATAAGACAACAAGATGACATGAGATGAACAAGTTTTGGAGAAGTAAGATAAGTATAGAAAAATACAAGAGTCTGGTATCGCATAGCAATGTGGAGAAGGTAAATGATGCCAGACAGAATGGAGAGAACAATATGAAAAGAAAAGAACGTGACATGTCGTCAAATGCAAAAATTGACATGGGAGAAAAACTGGCCTATGGATTTGGTGGCTCTTTTGGAGCCAGTGCCATTAATTTTTTTACGGCTGGTTTTATTTTGATTTTTTATACAGAGATTATGAAAGTTGACCCACTTTTGGCATCTTCTGTTATTGGTATATCCAAATTGCTGGATGGTCTGTCTGACCTTGTGGCAGGACGAATCCTGGATAATACCCATCATAAAATGGGTAAGGCCAGAATATGGCTGCTTCGAATGATACCATTTACTATTGTATCTGTTTTCTCAATGTATCTGATGCCAATGAACATGGGAAAAGCAGCTCAGGCAGTATATATGTTTATTACATATAATCTGGCATCAACTGTCTGCTATACGATGGTGTATGTGGCTTATATGACGCTTAACGGTCTGATCACAACAGATCAGAAGACGAGAGGTATGAATGCAGGATTGCAGATGATGGGAGCCGTACTCCTATCTGTTCTTGGTAATGCGACGATTATTACCCTTTTACATAAGTTTAGCGGGGACGTTCAGCATTCTGCCTACGGTGATCGTCGCGGATGGCTCATGGTTGTTCTGATCTATATGATTATTTATGTTATTAGCGAACTGATCCTGATCTACGGCACCAGAGAACGTGTGAAGGAAAATACCGGGGTAATGGAAACACAGGAAGAGATGACAGAGGATGAGAAAAAGAAGGCGCATGAAAAATCCTTAAATGTTCCATTCCTTCTGACGATGAAAGCCCTTTTTACCAACAAGTACTGGATTATCAATCTGGTGTGTGGACTCGTAATCAGCTTTTTGATGGGTCTGGAATCTACGGTTGCATCTTTGATTTGTACCTATGTGTTAAAGGATGTGGCCTTCTATCAGGTGTCTGCTTCTGTTAATGCTGTTGCCATGTTGCTTTCCATGCTGCTTGGCTTTGTTCTGCTTCGTAAAATGGGCAAGAGAAACGCAGTTTTACTGGGGCTCGTTATCCGCGTTGGTGGAGGACTGGTTATGGCAGTTAATATCAGCAAGATGACAATTCTGCTTGGCGGCGTCATGGCAGGTATTGGTTATGGTATTGCCGGTTGTGCATTTGCATCTGTCATTCAGGATACGTTGACATATGGCGAGTGGAAAAATGGTTTTAGTATGATTGGTATGGGAAATGCAGCCAATTCGTTCTGCAACAAAGTGGGAAATAGTCTGGGTACGATTGTCATGGGCGCTATTATGTCAGCTACTGGATATGTGGCTGGACTTGCCGTGCAGCCTGCCAGTGCTATCATGGGATTTAAGGCGATTTATATTTATATTCCGATTATCTTGGAATTCGTAGCTATTATTGCAGTTACCCGATATGATTTGGACAAATTCTATGATGATATTCAAAAGGATCTGGAAGAAGGAAAGTATGCACCGGGTGTGACATCATATTTTGAAAAGAAAGCACAGGGAGAAGATGAATAATCATGCTGGAAAAAGATAAAATCCAATTTTTTGACACATCAACATTGAAAAACACAGAAGGCATAGAAAAGAGGGCAGAGGTATCCTACATCAGAAAGGAATTAGAATGTAGATTTCCAGACGAAGTTTTTAACCGGATTCAGGTGTCTTTTAATGATACCGGCAGATATCAGGCAAAGGTAAGCCTGATTGAGAAGTTTTTTGGTGGAGGTAAGCCAATTGAGAATCTGCCGCCTTATTACGAGGTGGAACTCTTTCATAAGACGGGTGATTATGAAGAACAGCTTATCGTCTGGAGCCCTTTGGCCTGGAATGACCGCTTTGCTGGTACCGCCGGTGGTGGAACCGGTATAGGTGGCAGGGGGTACCTGACCAGACCCAATAATACCCAGAGAGGCTGGACCGTACCATTTGCTGTCATGAATGGATTTTCAGCTGCCACCATGTATGCAGGAAATATCGAAGGCTGGAATGACCACACGATTGATTCTAAGACAGGTGAATTGCAACAGGATTTATATGAAAACTGGCGTTTGCGCAGTACACATAACATGACAATGTTTGGAAAAGCCGTGACAGAGATTTTACACGACCGTCCTATACGCTATTCTTATATGAATGGTGGTTCTGGCGGTGGCAGACAGTGTCTGATGGAGGTGCAGAATTATCCGGAGGATTATGATGGCGTGTGGGCATCCTGTCCGGCAATTAACTGGCATAAGTTTCTGATGGGTGGTTATTGGCCGGAAGTTGTGATGCAGGAACAGAACCATTTTCTGAATGCAAAAAAGAATCAGTTCTTTTTGGAGGCGGTCTGGAATGAAAATGGTGGACGGGACAAGTATTTTCATCTGGATACATGCAAGGAATTTGATCCATACAGGTATGTGGGAACGAAGACAAAAGGTGGTATCATTACGGACAAGGATGCCGCGGTTATGAAAGACATTCTGGATGGACCGCGAAGGGCAAATGGAGAACAGATGTGGTATGGATTCCGCCCGGGTGTACAGAACTGGCAATGTGTAATTCCAATAGGCACCTATTACTATCCACTTTTTGGACATCGGATTAAGCCGTTTGCATTAGGACCGATTTATATACGATGGATTACAAATCATCCGAAAGACAATTTTAAACAAATGACAAGACAACAATATGAAACTTTATATGATACAGGATTGGAAAAGTTTTCTGACAATCTGGGCGATAATCCGGCTATTGATGCATTTGTTGAACGTGGAGGAAAACTGATGATAGATCATGGTATAGATGATCCTCTGATTCCGGTAGATGGCACATTAGATTATCTGCAGAAAGTTAAGGAGCATTTTGGTGGTTGGAAAGCTTTGGACAAGTTCCTGCGTGTTTACATCACGCCGGGGGATAATCATGGGAACTGTCAGGGGAATGGTCCTGGTCTGACAGAGTCGGATGGTATGCGTGCTTTGATGGCATGGGTAGAAGATGGGTGTGTACCCGAAGAAATGCGAAAGGTTCGCGTAGACAGGAAAACAGGTGAGACTTTGGAAGAAGGGATGGAAGCTCCTTTTCGTTTGGAGGATGAATAAATGGGAGAATTTATACCGGGTGGTGTGTGGCTCGATACCAATGGCAAACGTATCCAGGCACATGGAGGTTCTGTGATTTGCCTGAAACATGTTTATTATTGGTACGGGGAGAACAAGGAAAAAACGGACGGGAAAAATGGTATCTGGCATTGGGGGGTAAGGTGTTATAAATCCTCTGACTTATATAATTGGGAGGACTGTGGCATCATTATTCCGCCAGATACGGAAAATCCGGAGTCTCCCCTATATCCTGAAAATTGCATGGACAGACCGCATATCATTTACAATCAAAAAAGAAAAAAATTTATCTGTTGGCTCAAAATCATGGAAAAGGATGGAAGTCAGAGTGAAACAATCTTGGAAGCAGACGATATATTAGGTCCTTATCAGATTATTCATACGGGATTACGTCCTTTGGGAATGAGTGCGGGCGACTTTGATCTGGCTGTGGCAGAGGATGGAAAGGCATACTATTATTTTGAAAGGGTTCATAGTGAACTGATCTGCGCAGATTTAACAGAGGATTATACGAATGTGACGGGGTATTACAGTACCCATTTTCCGAGACTATATCCGCCTTTTGTAAGAGAGGCACCAGCGCACTTTATGCGAAATGGAAAGCATTACCTGATTACTTCGGGAACGACGGGCTATTATCCGAATCCATCCGAGGTGGCAGTGGCAGATACCTGGCATGGTCCATATAGAGAACTGGGACTTATTCACAGACAGGATGAGAGTAAGACTTCTTTTCATTCCCAAATTTCATCCGTATTCAAGGTGGAAGGAAAAAAGGATTTGTATATTGCGTGTGCTGATCGCTGGCTGCCGGAACATATGGATCGGAAATATGAAAACTACAGTCGGATTTTTGAACTTTTGTTTTCGGGGCGTAGGGATGAAATCAGTCCAGATATGATGGGAGAGGCAGTGATAGAGAATACAGCAATCGCAGATTATGTCTGGCTTCCCATTTTTTTCGATGGAGACAGACCGTACATAAAATGGATGGATACGTGGTCATTGGATGATTTTGCATAGTGTGGGAGGTACAACTATGAACAGACTACAAGAGACAAGGGCAAATAGGATTTTTGTAGGCATATTGTGTTTATATAGCGCCGGAGGATTATTTACCGCAATTGTACGTGCCATAAAAGGTGAAACAATTTTTGGAATATTCAGTATATGCAGCGTCGTTGCTTTATTGTTGGTTATTGTGACAGCAAATCTGGAAAAAGGAAAAAAGCTTTTTCTACCGGTATCGGTTGTTGCATATGCTTTGATCTATTTTGTGGGATTAAATATCAGTGGCGTACGTGAACTGCCTACAGCTGTTGTAGTTGTGATGGTATCTATGCTATATCAGAATCGTAAATTTGTGGGAGCTATGAACATAGTATATCTTATTGATTCCATTTTTTATGTGCAGTTTGTGGCAAAAGGAGGAGCAAAAGAGGCATCCATCTCCATGGTTTTTACACCATTGCTTATGTGCCTTATTTTTGCACAGTTGACAATCTGGTGCCTGGTAAAGCAGAACACAGAAAACATGTGTGAGATTGCTGAGGCCGCACGCCATGATCAGGACAGGGCAAGAAAACTCAAAAATGAGGCAAAGGGAGTTGTCCAGGAAGTGAATACCCTGAAAGAAAATCTGCAGAATGTAAAGGAAGCAACTTCTATTTCTGACGAGAATATGAAGAGTATTGGCGAAGGGAATGAAGTAACGGTAGGTGCTGCGACAAGACTAACAGAGATGGCTGGAGAAATACAGGAAGTGATTGTACATACAAACGATACGGTCTCTACGGCGGATACCTATATTGACCAGTTAGCAAAAGCTTTTGATAAAAACGCAGGTGTACTGACGCGGATTGTGGATCAGGAGAAGCAGTCTATGCAGACTGGTGAAAATATGAAAAAAGCATCTGCACAGTTAAAAGACAAAACGGAGGAGGTTCGTACGATTACTGATACGATATTCAATATTTCCTCGCGGACAAATCTTTTAGCCCTAAATGCATCCATTGAGGCAGCACGGGCAGGTGAGGTTGGCAAAGGGTTTGCAGTGGTGGCAGAAGAGATTCGTAAGCTGGCAGAACAGACAAAAAAAGCTACAGAAAACATTTCTAATCTTTTGAATGAATTGTGTGATGGAACGGATATCGTTCATACACAGATAACGGATAATAATAATGTGACAAATCAGCAGAGTGCATCTATTCTTGTCATGGTAGAGGATTTTGATGAATTGCAAAAGGAATTTAATCAGTTCCGCAGCAGTATGGACAAGATACGTGAGCAGATGGATTATATGGATAAGATGAATTATAGCATTTCCAGTCAATCGACGGATTTGTCAGCATGCAGTGAGGAAGTATCTGCTTCTGTATCTGAAGCAGAAAACAATAATGTGCATATTGATGAATGCATACAGACGGTACAGGAACAATTAGATAAGATAACAGAACTTGTTATCCATATGGCAGGATAACAAGTGTAGAAAAATAACAAACAAGCGACCGGCTTTAGACCGGACGCTTGTTTTTGTTATGTAGCATGAAGTGTTTTATCTATGAAGATAGCTATTGGCATACTGATACGTGGTATTCCAGAATTGATCCATTACAGCACTATCAAACTCGCAGGTATGATTGGAACGAGGCATATACAGGTAGGCATAATCTATGCCGTTGGATGCTAATGCATCGTTCATATGTGCACCATGTATATTGCCGACGATGATATCTTCATCTGCATATACCATGATGGTAGGTACTGCCTGTGGCGAAATATAAGAGATTGGTGAAATCTCTGCCAGTGCAGATTTTCTTTCTGCATCAGACATGTTTTGATAATTTGGAATTAGTTTCTGCGCAAATGCGTTAAAAGTCAATGATGAAGACATCACGCCCGGAGCAAAGGCCTCTGGACATAAGTCGGCTGGACCGACCTGCTCAAATACCAGATTAACAGGTACACAGGCACTATTGGTACGGCTATAAGCGTATAGAAGAGCCAAGTGCCCACCGGCAGAATAACCGGAAGTAGCTACGGAATCAATGGTATAACCGAGTTCGGCTGCCTGTGCAACAATGGTGTTGATGCAGTTCTGCATATCATCCATGATGTCATTCATACTGGTTGCTGCATTGCGTTCTGCTTCAAAGAGACGGTAATCAATATCTGCAGTGATATAACCCTGACGTGTCATTTTGCCACAGGCATAGTCCATGGATTCTTTATTACCACTAATCCAGCTTCCTCCATGGGTGTAGAGGATAAGTGAAACTGGCCGATTCTTTGGCGCATTTTTTGGAATGAATAAATTATAGGTGTTTCTGGTATCACGGCTAGTGTCATAGACCTGATTGCGTAATACGATTGCCTCATCTTCCGTTGGCGCAGGTTCATTTTGTCTTGATGCAGCTGCAAAAGCATTGTACAATGTCAGGTCATCACCGGACAGATCAGAAGGGTTACCATCAGACATGAGCTTGAATCCATCCAGTTTATACCATTTTCCACCACCGTTGACGGAGTCATAAATCCAGTAGTAGGTAGAAAGCCCATCTAAGTTCAATTGATTGTTGGAAGCGTTGAGTCCTAGAATGAGACGGGAAAAATCAGTGGTTGGATTAGTAGTGTAGTCAGGACAAACAATTGGCACATTGGTTGTGACACCATTCATGTACATAAGTTCGGCTTCAGCCTCTAAGTTCCATTTTTCAAACCATGGTCTCAAACTGGAACGAGCTGCTCTTACGGCAGAACCGGAAGTGATGGTCAGTGCATCCGAGCTGATGATAACAGAACCACATTTGATGGCTAGTACCGGGATATAGATACTACCTTTGATGTCAGACTCCGGTCCGACTGTCTGTTGGTAAACACCATATTCATGACGGTAGAAATGTCCACCTGCTTCTACGATGATTCGTCCTTTGACAATGATATCTCCCCAGCCTTGCAAGGCTCCACCATCATGGATGGTGACGGTTACATTTTCTGGAATTGTCAGGCGTTTTCCCCAATTTACAACGCAGGTTCCATAGATGTCTGTATCTTCGGACCAGGTTGTGTTACGTCTGATAGTTGTTGTAGTAGTGACTTCCTGTGCATTTACGCAGGTTCCAAAAGTCATGAATACCATGACGGCAGCAAATAGGATGCTGCATAGTTGTTTTCTTCTCCTTTTCATGAAAACCCCTTTCTAAAATAGTAATTGTATGGTTACTCTGTGATTATAGCGTCAGAAATATGAGAGCAAACCATAGAAAATTGCTGTTCTGTCATAGAATGTTGCGCTTTTTTGAGCCTGATGAGATTGCGCAACATTCTATGAAATTAGGGCAAGAAAGGGAGAAACCGTCCCAAAAAGAGTAGTTAAAATAAAAAGGATCAGGGATGTGGGAGTGGCTTGGAGGCGGTGAGATAGAACGTTATGAAGAAAAAATTAAAAGGTGTGGACATTTTGTATATGGTTTTGCTAGGACTATGTGTGATTATGGTAGGAATCGTCATTGGCAAAACCCGATTATATGATATGTGGAATGAGGAGCTGATTTGCAACATTCTGCACCTGCAGCAAGAGGAACAAATAGCAGAAGACAGACACATGATGGAAAAAATACAAACGAAGATTCTTTATTATACATTGCCACAGTTGCCGGATGACCGTATGTCATTGTATGGTTATGTGCGCAATGCTAACGTCACCATTTATAAAGATTATCACATCATATATCAATCTCCGGAAATTGAAGAAGAGGATGGATGGTATTTCTCGGACACAGGAGATTACATGATATCTGTTCCTCTCAAGCAAACAGATGGAGGAAAAAAAATTCAGGTGCTTGTGACAGCCGGTAAGGATGAAATTAAAAATATACAGTTCTATTATGGTACAGGTGAAGGTTTTATGCGCATGATTCTGAAAGATGAGATGACGCGTATGACCATACTGACCATAACGATTATATTAGGTGTTATTTCTATCATGTTATCTAAGACATTGGATCCGGGAATAGAGGCAGTTAGTGGTAATTTATATTTTGGAAAGTTTTGCATTTTGTTTAGCCTGGTGAAGGTTAATGATTTCAGAATGACCACCATTATGTATGATAATGCTATGGGTTTTCTGTACTTGTCAGTTCTACAAGGGATTTTGTGCGTGACGCCTTTTATTGGCTTTATGCAATGCAATACCAATATGAAGAAAAAGCATGCAACTATGTTAACAAGAGCAATGAATCTGCTTTTTGTTGGCATTTTGTGTCTGCATATGATCGGTGTACTTTCATTGGATGCCTGTATGTATGCTTCTTATATGGTTTTTGCAGGTCTGTGTCTGGTTTTTGCCATTTGTCTGTGTCTTCACTACAAACATTTGAATCTGGGGCAGAAACTAAAGAGTCTGCTCACCATACTAGGGGTTTTATTATTTCCCCATCTGGATCTGTTTGCTTTGTTGGTTCTTGATATTATGTTGTTTATGATTACCGTCTGGATGGGTAATCATAAATTGAAGCAGGCTGAAGAGGGAGAACTTTACAAGCAGCTTGCGTATATAGATGAGATGACAGGGCTACATAACCGGTCAGCCTATGAAGAGTATCTGATGGAAAATTCTAAGACAGATGCAGCGTCCTATGTTCTTATGATGGATCTGAATAATCTGAAACAATGTAATGATATCCTGGGGCACAGGGTCGGGGATGATTATATTATGAAAGCAGCAGCAAGCATCCGTAAAGTTTTAGAACCTCATGGGTGTTGTTACCGCATCGGCGGGGATGAATTCGTTGTTTTACTTTTAAATATTTCAAAAGATTCCTTTGCGAGTATGCTGGAAGAATTACAAGGGGAATGGGATAGGATTCGACAGCAGGAACATCGTTTTGTTTTTCAGATTGCCGTGGGATATGCACAAGCCAGCGATAAAACTACCTTGCAGGAAATGATAGAGCAGGCGGATAAGATGATGTATGAGAATAAAAAGGAACTGAAACAAAACGCAAAATTATATGATTTTTGAGCAAGATGGTATGTGCAAATGATAACCGGAATTATTAGAATAATACTATATAAGGAGGAAAAATCATGGGGATGGATAAAATCAATGAAGTCATGCAAGATTATGTGAAAAATCAGGAGATATCAGGAGCAGCACTTTTGGTACGCAGGGGGGATGAGATCCTGTACGAGAACCGGTGGGGATATAGCAGATGTGAGACGAATCAAGAAATCAAAGAGGACAGCATATATCGACTGATGTCTATGACAAAGTGCATTACTGCTGTGGCTGTTATGATTTGTATCGAAAAAGGATTGTTGGAACTCGATGCTCCATTATCAAGATATATTCCGGAATTTGCCGGAATGCAGGTTATGGAGGATCCACGGTATGAATTTTCTATGGATAAGATGAAAAAGATACCACTTTTGCTGTTGACCTTTTCTATGAATAAAGTGAAGAGAACAGACGCTGAACGTGAGATTACGATACGGGATTTACTTTCTCATTCTTCCGGTCTGCAGCAGGGGCTGGTAGGTCTGCTGGCTCTTATGAAAGAAAAGAAGCAGTATGACAACTTGCGTGATTTTGTGCTGCATTATACAGATTATGTTCTGGACTTCCAGCCGGGAAGAGGAACAGGATATTCTCCACTGGCAGGCTTTGATATTTTAGGTTACCTGGTTTCTGTAGTATCAGGGATGCCTTTTGAAGACTTTATGCAAAAGGAGATTTGCCAGCCGCTTGACCTGAAAGATACAACGTTCTTTTTGAACGATGAACAGAAAAAACGTTTGGTAGATGTTTATAAAAGAAAGAAAGACAAACTGGTAAATGTTACAGGAACAAAAAAAGATATGCAGGGCATCATGCATCAGAAAGAAATACTTTTTGAACATGGCTGCGGTGGATTATTTTCCACACTGCATGATTATGACCATTTTGGTGATATGTTGTTGCATGAAGGTTCTTATCACGGTAAGCGGATATTAAAACCGGAGACTGTACAACTGTTACATACAGAAGCACCAAAAGAACATTTAGAGCCAGAACAGGGATTTGTATGGGGGCTGGGAATGAAGATCCGACAGGACAAGGAAAAAGGTGGATTTGCAGTATCAGAAGGTACTTATGGATGGAGTGGTGCATTTGGAACCCATTTTTTTATCAGCCCTGCAGATGACCTGGAGGTTGTGTTTATGACAAATCGTTCAGATCTGGAGGGGTCAGGATCCTATATTAGTGCAAAGATAGAAGAATTGGTTGCCTCCATCTGGGAGAAGGAGGAGAAATAAAACAGCATGGATGAGATTTATTTTACAGAGTATGGTAATGGAATTTATGCCTTGCGAACAGAACGATGGATGCAGAGACAGACGGCAGGAGGAGCCATTATGCAAAGTTGGGTCGTAACCGGAAGTCACGCAGTTATGGTGATAGATAGTCCGGTGCCGGAGAATCCTGCTTTTCGGGATAGTATAGAAACAACTTTTGGGCTGCCGGTTATTATGGTCAATTCTCATGGCCATATCGATCACATAGGATGCAACGCACAGTTTTCAGAGGCCTATATGGCAAAAGAGGATTGGGCTCTTGCCTGTGGCGGCGGTATTGCCCCGGATCCTGCTGGATACCAGGATAGCAAACTTCCCTACCAATTGCATCCGTTGGTGGATCGACAGATAATTTCGCTCGGAAACCGGGAGATATTGCCAATTCATGTGCCGGGGCACACAAGAGGATGTTATGTGTTTTATGATGCCATGACAAAAACCTTGTTTGGGGGCGATGCAGTTACACGGAGAGTATTGTATGGCATGTCTGATTGGACACCATTAGAGATATATTTGCAGCATCTGGCGGCTTTGCAGGCATTGCCGATTGCACGAGTCTTTTCTGCCCATGACGATGTGGAACTCCCGGCAGATATGCCGGCAAGGATGATTGCAAATATAAGAGGCAATATTGCGAGTACACAGGAAAAATGGGAATCTCCGGTGGATGGCAGAATCTTTCGCCGCATTCTGTTAGGGGAAACAGAAGAAGATGTGGAATTTTTTGATTTTGTTATACCGGAGGATCAGTATCAAAAAGGAGAAGAAGAATGAAAAAAGAAAAATTAGATGAAACTGTTACAATGACAGAAAAATTAGGTGCGAATCAGAAAATCGGAATCATGTTCTGCGCTATGGTCAGTGCAGTCGCAACCGGATATGTACCTGGGTATATCAATTTGTATTATACAGATACAGTAGGAATTTCTATGGGTGCAGTTGCAATGATTCTCATGATTACAAAGATTACTGATGGTGTGACAGATATTATTATGGGAATGATTGTGGACAGAACCAATACCAGATTAGGAAAGGCTCGTCCGTGGGTTTTAGCAGGCGGCATAGGAATTGGTGTATCGATCATGCTTTTATTTTCTTGTCCGGCATCGCTATCTACCAGCGCAAAGGTGGCATTTTGTGCAGGTATGTATTTTCTTGCCAATCCATTCTTCGGAACTATGGCAAGTGTTTCCTGTGGAACGCTAAACAACCTTTTGACTGCAGATTCTAAAAAGCGAGGTGTACTCGGTGTATTTTCTGCTTATGGTACTTTGGTTCCTGTTGTTATTATCGGATTGGTGGTTCCGAAGATTTTATCTGCTATGCACGAGAGCCAGGCAGCATATACTACGGCAACCTTAATTTTTGGCGTTATGTCTATTGTGGCTTCCATTATTGGCGTTGCCTGTGTTCGAGAGACAGTTACGGAAAGATCTAAGGAACAGTTGGTAGAAAAACAGCCGGTGAAAGAGACTTTACATGAGTTATTACATAACAAGTATTTTATTTTCCTTGCACTCGGGACAATTCTCTACAATTTGACATCTGCACCAGTGGCAACCTATTATGCAAAATATGTGTTCCATGATGTGGGGGTTACGACACTCATCAATCTGCCGGGAATGATTATGATTTTCCTACTTCCATTTGCTGTGCCAATGATGAACAAATTTGGAAAACGAAACTGCGTTGTTGGTGGTATGCTTCTTGCAGCTGTTGGACATACGATTATTTTCTTTGCCAACGATAATCTTGCACTATTTATGTTAGCGAAATCCGTTGCCAGTATAGCAGTGGTACCGTTTACAATTTCTTTAATCCCATTGACCGGTGAAATCTGTGATTATGCATTGTATCGTTGTGGAAAACCGATGGATGGAACAATCTCATCAGCCGCTACTATGGGTGGAAAAATAGGTATTGGTCTGGCAGCAGGTATTTCAGGCGTTATGCTGGCGGTGTCAGGATATGTCAGCAGTTCTGCCGAGACGCTGGTAAGTCAGCCGGTTTCTGCCATTTTCATGATTCGCATATTGTCCAGCTTCTATCCGGCTATTTTATTTGCCCTTGCAGCATTATGTTTTTATAAGATAGATCTGGAGAAAAATGGAATCGCAGAAATTCAGAAGGAACTGAGAGAGAAGGGATTACGTTGATGATTACAGAGAATACGAAGGTAGAAGACCTTAGAAAACATAAGGATTTAAAAACCTTGTTTCCTTATTTTATTTATAATCAGGTGGGAGATGGCGCCGGGAATTTTAAAAAAGATGCTACATGTCTGAAAGAGATAGAACAGAAAAATCCAACCTGGGCAGCCGAGGATATGGTATATGGTCTGCGCCAATTGGAACAAATCTGTGCATCTGGCGGTCAGGTGTTATTTGATGTGTACGATTCCAAAGAAGTGCAGGAAAGTCCGGATAAGGAATGTGTAAAACTAATCTATTTTCCTGCAAAACAATGCAATAATGGGTCGCGAAAGACGATTATTCTTGCAGCAGGTGGCGCTTATGGAAGTGTTTGTTCTATGGTGGAATCCTTTCCGGTGGCAGCCAGATTGGCTGAGCTTGGCGTAGACGCTTTTTGCTTGAATTATCGGGTGGCAGATGGCAAGGCTTTGTTTCCACGTCCAATGGAGGATATGGGTGCAGCCTGCCAGTTCCTGATGCAACATCAGGATACATTGGGAATCAATATGGAACATTATGCAGTTGGAGGCTTTTCGGCAGGTGGACATCTGGCAGCCTGCTGGGGCACACCGGAACTGGGATATGCTGCATATCAGGTGTCAAAACCGGATATCATCCTCCTGGCATATCCTATGATTGATGTATGGAAGACAGTCTCCCTGGCACCGCTTCCTATTCGCGCTATGATGCTTTCCGGTTATCTGGGAAAGGATCATAGCCAGAAGGTGTGTGACGTTTATAATGTTGAACAACATATGGATATAACATATCCACCGGCATTTGTGGTGCAGGCAGAAGACGATCCAACCGTACCGGTATGGAACAGTCAGGTGTTCATAGAACAATTACAAACGCTGCAGATACCATATTGTTATGAACATCCGCAGCATGGGTTGCATGGATTTGGATTGGGAACAAATACGGAGGCAGTTGGCTGGGTGGATCGGGCATTTGCTTTTTGGAACAAGTTGGAAAGGGACTAGAATAGTATGAAATTACACGAATTAAAAGTTTTGCACAGGAATCAACCGGTTATCGATGAAATGCCGGAATTTTCATGGAAGATAGAGAGTGATGCACAGAACGAATTGCAGGAAAAGTATCAGATTATTGTAAAAGATGCACAAAAGACTGTGTGGGATTCCGGGATTGTCGTATCGCCAAAACAGAATTTTATCAAATACCAGGGAGATATACTGGCATCCTGTGTGGACTACACCTGGAGTGTCAAAGTCTGGGATAATCATGGAGATATGGCAGAGAAGACGTCTGCTTTTACTACAGCCTTTTTGGATAAAAAGGACTGGAAAGCCTGCTGGGTGGAATGTCCGTTTACAAGAAAAGCTGCTAATGAGTATAAATTTGGTGCAACATATCCTGCGGTTATGTTTACCAGAAAAATTTCGTTGAACCGGAAAGTTAAAAAAGCAGTTCTATATGCATCTGCTCATGGGGTATACCGGTTATATGTAAATGGAAAGAGACCGGATAACAGAGAAATGGCTCCGGAATTTACACCATATGATCGTCTGATGTACTATCAGACATATGATGTAACAGAACTCTTACAGGATGCAGAAAATATATTGGAAATGTATGTAGGAGATGGGTGGTACTTTAGTGCCCAGGCAAGACCGGTTATGAAAGAACACCATGAGGAACCATCTGTCATTTATCAGATGCGGGTGGAATATGAGGATGAAAGCCGCGAGTGGTTTTTTTCAGATGGAAGTGAGACATGCCGGACCGATTATATTGTTTATTCGGATCTCTACCAAGGGGAAAAACAGGATTTTACGCTGGAAAAACAGGAAGAGCAGCCGGTTAATATTAAGGACTATGGGTATGAATTTCTAAGGACCCAACCATTGGATCCGGTCATTCCTTACCGTTTGATTCCGGCAATTGATCTTATGGTGACACCGGCAGGGGAAATGGTGGTAGATTTTGGTCAGGTTATGGCAGGCAGAGCCAGAATCCACGTAGATGTGCCGCAGGGACAGCAAGTTGTTTTTGAATATTTTGAGACATTGGATGAAAATGGAAATTATATTAATACCATGTTTGCACCACAGAAAGATACCGTGGTATCGGATGGCAGACCGATAGAACATGAAGCGTTGTTTACATTTCATGGTTTTCGCTATATTCGTGTAACCGGTATGCCGGATGCAAGAAAGGAAGACTTTACGGCTGTTTTATTGACAAGCCAGAAAGAAAATGCGGGAGACTTTGTATGTTCAGATGAACGCTTAAATCGTCTTTACCAGAATATTCGCTGGTCACAGTACAGCAATATGATGTCGGTCCCTACCGATTGCCCTTCCAGGGAAAAGGCCGGATGGACGGGAGATATTCTGATTTATGCGAGAACAGCAATGTTGAATGAACAGATGACGCCATTTTTGAAAAGCTGGCTACACTCTGTGCGTATGGATCAGACAGCAGATGGAACGGTTATGATTGTTTCGCCTTATATGCAGTTATATGATGGCATGCTTCGGAATGTCTGTCAGACTTTTGGCGATGCGGATATTACCGGTGTTGCAGGATGGAGTGATGCCATTGTCTGGGTTCCATATGATATGTATCAGATGACAGGAGATACCAGTGTACTGACTGAAAACTATGATGCTATGAAAAAGTGGGCAGATAATATTATAAGAACTGCATCACAGAAGGAAGGAACCTGGGGGATTCCGAAGGAATATGATGAAAAAATATGGGATACAGGATTCCATTTTGGAGAGTGGCTGGTGCCAAGCAGACCGAATACAACCGGCGATCCGTATGGCATGTGTAAAGAGTCGGCATTCTATATTGCACCATTCTTTGGCTATATGACTATGGTTAAAATGCGAGAAATCTGCCATATTTTAGAAGATGAAGAGATGTCTTCCTATTATGGTGGGATTGCTGCGAAAATGAAGCAGGCGATTGTTGGGGGAATTATCCGCCGGGATATGCTGCCAGATTATCTGATGGGGGCGTATGTGCTAGCTTTTGCATTTGATCTTGTTCCGGATGATTTGAAAGAAGCTTATAAGGAAAAACTGATTTCTTTGGTAAAAAAGAATGGAAATTGTTTGGATACCGGCTTTTTAGCAACGCCGTATCTGATGGATGTGTTGTGCCAGTTGGGAGAAGAAAAACTGGCATATGAGATTTTGTGGCAGGATAAAAGACCTTCCTGGTTGTATGAGGTAGATCATGGAGCAACAACCATCTGGGAGGGATGGGATGCAGACGATGCTAAACATACAGGCGCATATATCAGTTATAATCACTACGCATTCGGTTGTGTTTATGATTGGATCTGCCGTTATGTGGCTGGTATCGACACCGATACACCAGGATATTCCCACATTATTATCCGACCAAATATGGATGACCGTTTGACACAATGCAAATGTACCTATGTCAGCGAAGCAGGACCGATTACAGTGGAATGGACACAGGATGTCTTGGATGTACAAATTCCATGTAATGCAAGTGCAACAGTTTATTGGAAAGGACAGATAAAAAATATCGGCAGCGGTAAATATCGTTTTTAAAAAATAATGTATCAAAAACCAGCTTTTTACACAAACAGGTGTTGAAAAGCTGGTTTTTGATTGTGTGAATTCTTACTTATTTATGGAAGGTGAATAAGAAAGAGAAGAAGATGGCTCTGTCTGTTGGATAAATTTGTCAGAATAAAACGGATTTGATATTGAATAAATTGGAAATTATGCTAAAATCAATTATGTGCGGCTTAGCACATGGAGTGGTGTGTTCCATATGCATTCAGATACGAATGAGTTGAAGGACACAAAGTATTTTTTAGGAGGAAATTGAAAATGGCAAACAAATGGGTCTACATGTTTAGTGAAGGCGACATGACCATGCGTAATCTTCTTGGTGGTAAAGGTGCTAACCTTGCAGAGATGACTGATATCGGTCTTCCGGTACCACAGGGATTCACAATCACAACGGAGGCTTGTACTCAGTATTATGAGGACGGACGCAAGATCAACGACGAGATCATGGCACAGGCTATGGAAGGCGTTAAGAAAATGGAGGAGATCAACGGAAAGAAATTCGGCGATCTGAAGAACCCTCTTCTTGTTTCCGTTCGTTCCGGTGCTAGAGCATCTATGCCTGGTATGATGGATACAATTCTTAACTTAGGACTGAATGATGAGGTAGTAGCAGCAATGATCGCTGGTAACCCTGATCCGAAGTTCGAGCGTTTCGTATATGACTCTTACAGACGTTTCATCCAGATGTTCTCAGACGTTGTTATGGAAGTTGGTAAGAAGTATTTCGAGCAGTTGATCGACAAGATGAAGGAAGAAAGAGGCGTTCAGTATGACGTTGAACTTACCGCTGCTGACCTCAAGGAATTAGCAGAGCAGTTCAAGGCTGAGTACAAGAACCAGTTAGGACAGGACTTCCCTTCTGATCCTGTAGAGCAGTTGAAGTTAGCAATCGAGGCTGTATTCCGTTCTTGGGACAACCCACGTGCAAACGTATATCGTCGTGACAACGACATCCCTTACTCTTGGGGAACAGCAGTTAACGTAATGCCAATGGTATTCGGTAACTTAAATGATGAGTCCGGTACAGGTGTTGCATTTACACGTGATCCTGCTACAGGTGAGAAGAAGTTGATGGGTGAGTTCCTGATCAATGCCCAGGGCGAGGACGTAGTTGCCGGTGTTCGTACACCAATGCCGATCGCTCAGATGGAGCAGGAATTCCCAGAAGCATATGCAGAGTTCATTCAGGTATGTGAGACTCTTGAGAATCACTATCATGACATGCAGGATATGGAATTTACCGTAGAAAACAAGAAGTTATACATGCTGCAGTGCCGTAATGGTAAGAGAACAGCTCCGGCTGCTCTTAAGATCGCATGTGA
>ERZ791734.270-NODE-270-length-83713-cov-18.357133_pt1 | contig 83713 bp, 64 predicted proteins | sample MGYA00509953_ERZ791734 | MGnify/ENA primary metagenome ERZ791734 (study PRJEB30046, sample SAMN00792038) | human gut metagenome | study: EMG produced TPA metagenomics assembly of the A metagenome-wide association study of gut microbiota in type 2...
ATGCGAGAAAGCGTGCACTTGCGAGAGAGGAACAGATTATAGAAGAGGCTAAGACTGAGGCTGCCCACATTATCGAGAGAGCTCATAACGAGGTTCTCTTAGAGAAGAAGGGCGCAGCCGACGATATGAAGAAAGAAATGATAGCTCTTGCATCGGTACTTGCCGGCAAGGTGGTATCTGCTTCAATTGACACAGATATTCAGGCGTCATTAGTTGATGAGACGCTTCGTGAAATGGGTGATGATACATGGCAAAATTAGCAGCGTCAGCATACGGACAGGCTCTATATGAGCTCGCCGTCGAGAGCGGCAGTGCTGCCGAATATCTTGACGAGGCGCAGATTGTCTTAGAGGTATTTAAGGAGAACGGTGAGTTGTTAGATTTCCTCAACAACCCTAAGATAAGTAAAACCAACAAAACAGAGGCTATGGAAAACATCTTTGATTCGCGCGTCAGAAAGGACATAACAGGACTTCTTGTTCTTGCGGTGGAGAAGGACAGACAGAATGAACTCTCCGGAATACTTGAGTATTTTATAGCAAAGACGAAGGAGTATCTTAAGATTGGTATTGTGTATGTCACAACACCTATGGAGCTTTCGGCGCAGCAGAAGGCGGATGTGGAGAAGAAGTTGTCAGATACGACGGGCTTCACTACACTTGAGATGAATTATTCCATTGACAAGAGCCTTATAGGCGGTATGGTTATCCGCATAGGAGACAGAGTTGTGGATACCAGTATTAAGACTAAGCTTTCAGAGCTGACGAAGGAGCTTAACAAGATTCAGTTAGCCTAGAGCGTAGTCAAAGCAGTACCAAGATTATAAGAAGGAAGGTGCAAGAGCCTTATGAATTTAAGACCAGAAGAAATCAGCTCAGTTATTAAGGAACAGATTAAGCAGTATAAGTCTGAGCTTGAGGTGTCTGATGTCGGAACAGTAATTCAGGTTGCAGATGGTATTGCCCGTGTTCATGGACTGGCAAAAGCCATGCAGGGCGAGCTTTTGGAATTTCCGGGAGATGTATACGGCATGGTTCTCAACCTTGAGGAGGACAACGTAGGTGTAGTTCTTCTCGGTGATAACAAGAGCATCAACGAAGGCGATACCGTTAAGACAACAGGACGAGTTGTCGAGGTTCCTGTCGGTGATGTGATGCTCGGACGAGTTGTGAATGCTCTCGGACAGCCTATCGACGGAAAGGGACCGATTCAGACAGACAAATACAGAAAGATTGAGAGAGTAGCATCGGGAGTTATCGCAAGAAAGTCAGTTGACACTCCGCTCCAGACAGGTATCAAGGCTATAGATGCCATGGTTCCTATCGGGAGAGGTCAGCGTGAGCTCATCATCGGAGACCGTCAGACAGGTAAGACTGCGATTGCGATTGATACCATTATCAATCAGAAGGGACAGGGTGTGTACTGTATCTATGTTGCAATAGGACAGAAGGCATCAACTGTTGCCAATATTGTTAAGACACTTGAGGAGTACGGTGCAATGGATTACACGACAATCGTTGCGTCCACAGCCAGTGAGCTTGCTCCTCTTCAGTATATAGCTCCATATGCGGGCTGTGCAATCGGTGAGGAGTGGATGGAAGCAGGCAAGGATGTACTTGTGGTATATGATGACCTCAGTAAGCATGCTGCCGCATATCGTACACTCTCCTTGCTTCTCAAGAGACCGCCCGGACGTGAGGCTTATCCGGGAGATGTATTCTACCTCCACTCAAGACTTCTTGAGAGGGCAGCGAGACTTTCGGATGAACTCGGAGGAGGTTCCCTCACGGCGCTTCCTATCATTGAGACTCAGGCAGGAGACGTTTCCGCATACATTCCGACCAATGTAATTTCCATAACCGACGGCCAGATTTATCTGGAGACGGAGATGTTTAATTCCGGTTTCCGTCCTGCAATCAATGCCGGTCTTTCGGTATCACGAGTTGGTGGTGCGGCACAGATTAAGGCTATCAAGAAGATTGCGGCGCCTATCAGAACAGAGCTTGCCCAGTACAGAGAGCTTGCGGCATTCTCACAGTTCGGTTCGGAGCTTGATGCCGACACCAAGGAGAAGCTTGCACAGGGCGAGAGAATTAAGGAAGTATTAAAGCAGCCACAGTATAAGCCGATGCCTGTTGAATATCAGGTTATCATTATCTACGCTGTTACAAGAAAATTCTTGATTGATATACCGACTGACGCAATCGGAAGATTCGAGACGGAGCTTTTTGCTTTTATTGACACGAAGTATCCACAGATACCACAGTCGATAAGAGAGACAAAGGTTATGTCCGAGGAGACTGAGAAAGAACTTGTTAATGCTATAAATGAGTTCAAGAAGCAGTTCCGATAAGATAGGAGGTCATCGGTATGGCATCAATGAGAGATATAAAGAGGCGTAAGGAGAGCATTCAGAGCACAGGTCAGATTACCAAGGCTATGAAGCTCGTCGCCACGGTTAAGCTCCAGAAGGCGAGAGCCAAGGCAGAAAATTCCAAGCCGTATTTTGATGCTATGTACAAAGCAGTGACCACGATGATTGCAAGGAGTGGTTCAATTAATCATAAGTACCTTAACAATTCCGGTGACGGAAAGAAGGCTGTCATTGTAATTACCTCCAACAGAGGCCTTGCAGGCGGCTACAACACGAATATAATCAAGCAGGTCATGTCCTCAGGGATAGAAAAGAAAGATATGCTTGTGTATTCAATCGGGCGTAAGGGAAAGGACTTTCTTGCAAGAAGAGGCTACGACATCAAGGCGGATTATTCTGACGTCATCAATGAGCCGATGTACAGGGATGCCATGGATATAGCTAAAGATGTGCTTGAGGCGTACACCTCAGGTGAAATCAGTGAAATCTATCTTGCCTATACCAGCTTTGTGAACACGGTGAGCCAGGTTCCGGTATTCATAAAGCTCCTTCCGGTTAACCCTGATGACATTCAGCTTCAGGACGGCGGAAAGGAAGAGTTAGAGGACGGCGCGGTTTTAGAGTACGAACCGGAGGAGCAGGAGGCACTCGACATAATTATTCCAAAGTATGTCAGCAGCCTTATCTACGGTGCACTTGTTGAGTCGGTTGCCAGCGAGAACGGTGCGCGTATGACCGCGATGGACAATGCGACAAGCAACGCCGACGAGATGATAGATGATCTGTCCCTCATGTACAATAGAGCAAGACAGGGCTCAATTACACAGGAGCTAACAGAGATTATCGCAGGAGCGAATGCGATTAGTTAAAAAAAATATAGAAGGAGAGACACAATGGCCGAGAAAAACAAGGGTAAGATTACTCAGGTTATCAGTGCGGTGCTTGATATTAAGTTCCCGGACGGACATCTTCCGGAGATTCTTAATGCAATCACAATCGACCGCGGCAATGGGGAAATACTTACTGCGGAAGTGTCCCAGCATCTTGGTGATGACACCGTAAGATGTATTGCCATGGGTTCAACTGACGGTCTTGTCAGAGGAATGGAGGCTGTCGACACGGGCGCGCCTATTTCAGTTCCGGTTGGCGAGAATACACTTGGACGAATTTTCAATGTCTTAGGTGAGGCAATCGATAATAAGCCGGCACCTACGGACGTAACATATTTGCCTATTCACAGAAAGGCACCTGCATTCGAGGAGCAGTCGACACAGACAGAGATTCTCGAGACAGGTATCAAGGTTGTAGACCTTCTCTGCCCTTATCAGAAGGGTGGTAAGATTGGTCTTTTCGGTGGTGCGGGAGTTGGTAAGACGGTTCTTATTCAGGAGCTTATCCGTAATATAGCCACAGAGCATGGCGGTTATTCCGTATTCACGGGAGTTGGAGAGCGTACCAGAGAGGGTAATGACCTATACCATGAAATGACGGAATCAGGTGTTATCAATAAGACTACCATGGTGTTCGGTCAGATGAATGAACCGCCTGGAGCGAGAATGAGAGTAGGTCTTACGGGACTTACGATGGCTGAGTACTTCCGTGATCAGGGTGGTAAGGATGTCCTTCTCTTTATCGATAACATTTTCCGTTTCACACAGGCAGGTTCAGAGGTGTCGGCACTTCTCGGACGTATGCCTTCAGCCGTAGGCTACCAGCCTACACTTCAGACGGAGATGGGTGCTCTTCAGGAGCGAATTACATCGACAAAGAATGGTTCCATTACCTCCGTACAGGCTGTATATGTGCCTGCGGATGACCTTACGGACCCGGCACCTGCCAACACATTTGCACATCTCGATGCAACTACGGTTCTTTCAAGAAGCATCGTAGAGCTCGGTATCTACCCTGCGGTAGATCCTCTCGAGTCAACATCGAGAATCCTTGATCCTCGTATCGTAGGTGAGGAGCACTACAGAGTGGCAAGAGCTGTTCAGGAGATACTCCAGAGATACAAGGAACTTCAGGATATCATTGCAATTCTTGGTATGGACGAGCTCTCAGAGGATGACAAGCTTGTCGTAGCAAGAGCCAGAAAGGTACAGAGATTCCTCTCACAGCCTTTCTTCGTTGCAGGACAGTTCACGGGTCTTGAAGGAAGATATGTTCCTGTTGCTGATACAATTCAGGGCTTTAAGGAGATTCTTGAAGGAAAGTATGACGATATTCCTGAGAGTTACTTCTTGAACTGTGGAGGTATCGAGGACGTGCTTGCCAAGGTTAACAAGTAACCTGACGGGAGTTGATTAGATGGCTGACAAATTATTTGAACTTAAAATAATAACACCTGACAGAACTTTTTTCGTCGGTGACAGTACTATGGTTGAGCTCAACACCACGGAGGGTCAGGTCGGAATATATGCCGACCATGCTCCGACAGCCATGATACTTTCACCCGGCGTGGCACATATCCATGATGCAGAAGGGAATGTCAAGGCGGCGGCTCTTCACTCGGGTTTCATAGAAATCGGTAAGAAGAGCGTCATGGTGCTCGCTGAGATTGCCGAGTGGCCGGATGAGATTGACATCAACCGTGCCAACGAGGCGAGAATCAGGGCTGAGCGCAGACTCTCATCACATGAAGGTGAGATTGATGTGGCAAGAGCTGAGTATGCACTCAAGAGAGCGCTTGCGAGAATAGAACTTAAAGGATAGCAAATATTAAATATATGGAAAAGCCCGTAGATTGTGTGAAAGCACAACTCGCGGGCTTTTTCTTGAATTACAGCTTTATTATACCTAAAATAATTGATTCTATTAATGTAGTATGCTATTGTTAAAATAATCAGATTTTAAGTTATGTTGAGGTGATGCTATTGGATGCTGAGGTACGGCAGAAAAATCGGGATAATGTATGCAACAGAGAATGTGTTGGAACGTTAATCTATAATGAACGGATAAGGCAGAGTGTCGGTCTTTCGAAATTGTGTGATGGTCTGATGTCAATGGGAAATCTGAGCCGTATTAAGAGTGGAACAAGGGAGACAGACGAATCAATTATTAAGAGATTGACAGACAGACTAGGAATGACCTTTGAGGATGAAGGTGCCTATATGTTCAATAATGACTATGCTGAATGGCAGAGAAGATGGAGAGTAATAGATGCAATTGAGTGTGGACGTATAAGTGAAGCAGGACTGCTTATTGATAAATATGAGAGGATGTATGGGAGGAAGGTAGTTAGGGAGCAGTTTGCCAAGGTTATGAGAATACAGTGCATTACGTCTGTCGAAAGTTATGAGAATATGTGCAGCAGCCGGATGCAGGAGATTGTACGTCTGTATATGGAAGCATTGTCGCTTACAATCCCTGTCAATGCGCTGAAGAATGTGAGAATGTTCGTGTTGGCGATAGATGAACTTAACATGGTGTTAGAGTATCAATTTTACAGAGGTTTAGAAGGAGGAGATATAACAGATATTAAATTGCTTGAGGATATTCTTAAGTATCTTGACGGGACAAGATTCAGCCTCTCAGCCAAGGCAAAGCTCTATCCTAAGACTGTAGTGTATATGTACAGAATGCTTGCATACGGTCGCTCTATGGAGGTGGTGTTTCGTGATACAGATAAGAAACTCATGGACAAGCTGTATAAGTATTGTGAGAGGGCACTTGATATGCTACGTGAGAATGCTGTACGCTATTATCTTACAGAGATATTGGAAATCAGAAGAGAGTTCCTTGTGAAAGGATACGGAGGAGGGGAAAGTGACCGTTTGCTGCGGCAGACCAATGAATGGCTGTCGGCAATACATTCTCTGTGTTGTGAATATGATGTATGGGAGCATATGACCAACAGCTGCTACTTTTATAAGGAGAATTCGGTATATAACATCGGAACAGTTGTCAGGGTAAGGCGAAATATGCTCAATATGACCATGAAAGATTTATATGGAGGCATTTGTTCAGAGAAGACGCTGCGAAATCTTGAACACAACAGGGCAGGTACGCACAGGGATATTGCTGAAGACCTTCTTGCAAAGCTCGGGCTTCCTGCGGGATATCAGCGTATGGGAATCATAACCAGCAAGAGGAGTACAATAGAACTGTATGGAAAATGGAAGCGCCTCAGTCGTGAATTCAAGTATGAAGAATGCCGGGAGGTGATGAATGAGCTTGAAAGGCAACTTTCACCGCATATGATTAACAGGCAGTTCATAGGGCTTGGTAAAGCTATTGTGGCATATGGGCTAAAGGAGATGGATTATCGCACCTACATAGACAAGCTGTGCAAAATTCTTGGCGAAACGATGGATGTTGACAGGATTCTTTCGTCAGAAGATGTATATCTTTCCAACAATGAGAAGAGGATGCTGTTTCAGATATCAGCTAAGTATAAATATAACGGAGATGAGGAACGTGCCTTTAAATACATGGAGCCAATCTATAGAAAGATGATTAAATGTACAGATGTGGAGGTGCAGGAGAACATTAAGGACTGGAACTTTTATATGACATACACGGCAAGCATCCTTGGAAGTTTGGAAAGATACGATGAGTCGGACGTAATTTCAAGGAAAGGTATAAGAAGCCAGCTTATTTACGGAGATATAAGTGAATTGCATTGCAATATATTCAGTATTGCATGGAATGAAAATAAGAAAAATCAGAATAAAAAAGCATACAACGATAACCTGTATCAGTGTATGCTGTGGAGCCAGATGTGTAACGATAGCTTTTTTGAAGAAATGTATAGGACAAGAATGAATTACTTTCCAATTTCGTGAAATGTCTCGTCATGGTACATTTCTATAAGCGAATTGTTGTCATCGGCCTGACCATTGTTGCCTATTGCAGAAAAGAAATATGCAGATAAAACAATAATAACTAATAACTTTGCTGCTGTTTTTTTCATATGGAATTTCCTCCTTGAATTATTATGTGATGTTGCGGGCTTTTGCCCCGGTAGCCTATATATATTCTACAATGCGTTTTCATATGTTGTCATCTACCCAAAGTTGGCAAGTGATTTTTTATGCCTATGGGTGGTAGTACAATGTATCATTATGAAATTAAGGTAGAAACATCAAAAGTTTCCAACTTTGGGTAGGTGATGTAATGGACAAACTATGTTACTATTTAATTGGATTCAATATATGTAATACAGATAAAAATTGGAGGTAAGAAAAATGAAGGTAATAAAAAATGTAACATGCGGGTCATAGGCAAAATAATGGTATTTATTTTAGCTTTCCAGTTTGTTGGTATGATGTGCCAAAATAAGATTTTGGCAGAGGATACGTTTAGATTAACACAATATGTGCAAAATTTTATTATAGAGGTTTCTGATAATGAGGATTTTGCCTGTTGGAAGGAATGCGAAGTTGCACTTGAACAAAATGACGTTGTTCGTTCAAAAAATGGGGTAATTATTAATCGATATACTGTATACAATGAAAATGGAATCTATGGAACTGTTTTATGTAGTGAAAATGGGGAAGTTGCATATTATTCTTTAAATGATGCGGTTGATGAATTTGTTTATGGATATTGTGCTGCTTTGACATTGAAAACAGAATACGCAGGCGGGAAAGCAAGAACTTTATATGCTGGCGGTGGAAAAATAATTTCGGGCGTAACTCCTCTTTTGCAAGCTCCTGTGCTATGTATACCAGGAGCGGCTAGTAATGTGATGTGGTATTATGGTAAAAACTTTTACAGTAGTATTGTCGGTTCTTGCAGTGATAATGAGATAAAAAGCCTGATGTCATTTTGCTACGCTCAAGAGGGAGGAGAAGCAAATAATAACTCTCCTGGTGCGATTAATCGTTTTCTGGCTATGAGGACGAATTCCAGTTTGTCAGCATCGGTATCTGTAAATTGGTATCCTTCAGTTGATTTACTTATAACAGAGATTAATGATAATAAGCCTGTTATGTTAGGATTTTCCGGTAATAATTCCTATTTTAGCGGGGCACATATGACAATGTGTTATGGATATCAAATAACTGGAGGAAATACATATGCATGTGTAGCAAATGGACACACTACTGTACCGGAATTCTATATATGGGACAGTTCTGTAAACGATTGTATAATTACCATACATATTAACTAATAGGTAATTGCGAAACTCAAATTCATAGTTGAACAGTTGTGCACTTTTACTATATTGCAAGCTGGGTGCTTTTTGCTCGCCGGTGTTTATCGGCTGTATTCTAGCCGATTATGCACCGTTGCGTAGCAAAATGCAGCGGAAGCGTGCCCAGCGGCAATATAGCAAAAGTGCACAACGTCAAGTGGATACACACAGAGTTTCGCAAACACTTAATATTAACTAAAAAAGAAGGGAGGATAAGTTTGAAAAAACGAATATCTTTATTAGTAATGCTTTTTATCAGTATCCTTGCCGTTACAGGCTGCCGTGCAAAGGAAGCAGCAGATTCTTTGGAAATTTCTTTTAAAGATTATGAGTTTGGGGATGTGGATCGGATATGTCTGGGCTTTGAAATGCAGAGTGCATATATCAAAAGCGAGCCGGCCATTGCTTTGTTTCAGGAGCTTATTTCAGAGGTTTCCGGCAGCCACGGAACCAGCTCCCAGGGTTATGCGGACGGAGGATACAGCATTTCCATGATGTCGGGGGAAAAGGAAGTTTTTACAATCCAGATATCGGAGAACAGCATTCTCTTTGGAAACACTAATAATCCGCTCTATCCGGACCGGTATGAGTATGCGTCTGAGGACGCACGGTCTTATGAAAAGATTAAGCAGCTCTGTGACCTGTGCTTTGAATGGGAGAATGAAAAACTGCGGACAGGGGCTCTCATGGCGGGGGGACTCTATATCGAGATTGATTCGATTGAGGGATATTTCGTTGAATATAATACTTATATAGATACGAAAGGCATAAAGAAAAATACATTGCCGGTGACTTTTTATGCAAATGATTCCCGGGAGAGTTTCTGCCTTGAAAAAGCGGGTCGAATTTCCGGCGAAAGGTATGACACCCTTAAGACAGCAGAAAATTCCGCAGACTGGGAGCTTGGACTTCCGGAGGGAGTATTGGAGGAATATATTGGGAACGGCAATGCGGGAGCCAGCATATATCAATATACCGAAGATGGGAAAGAAGGCTATTTTGTGCTCTATGGCAGAAAAAACGAGGATGTGGTGTACCGTATTCTGTTTCCGACCGGCTTATCCAGGGATGAGGTATATCGGATTATTGGCGGAATCCATGTTGAGGCCCAGCTTTGAAAATTGATATAGGAATATTGTATAAACTCCGCCATTTGGCATCATACTCTGATAAAAGAATCAGGAGGGATGTAGTGTGAAAAATAAGCTTGATAGCTTATTTTTCGCACATGCTATTTGTGTCGCAGGCGTCACAAAGCAGCCTTTATCGTGGTCAAAATTTGAGATTTTGCCCACGATTCCTCCGGCAAAAAGCATTGCCTGCGGAATGGAGATGTCAAATGAAGAAAATGTTGTATGCGGCAATTGTGTTGTGGATTGCCATTGCGGGGATATATCTGTCCGGTAGAGCAACGAGCCGCGCGGTGTCAATCAGCGCGGCTTTTACTGATTGTGTGAGTGACGGGGAATGGTGCGGGCTCAACACCTGCATCGAAGGCTACGGCAGGTTCGGCGTGTGCTACCTTACCGCGCAGGAGAAAGAGAATCTGGTAAAAAATATAGCGGGAGCGCTCGGAATTACATCGCCCTGCGTGATAAGCACGGAATATTCAAGCCGCGGTGTCAAGGATGGAACGGCGGAGGGGAATGCAGTCGATATAATGACGACGGTGTTAAAAAAGGAAAGCATCAACGGTGAGGTGCTTGTCAAGGCGATAACCGAGGAGAGGACGAATGAGAGCGGGAACTACACGGCGACGCAGTATGTCTATGTGAAGATAAATGCTTACAACAATATCGAGTGCGCCGCGGACTACCGAGAGCTCGTGGAGGGGACATTCGATGCAATGGGGATAGAGGGAAATGTCAACATGAACCTCGAAGGCTCAATCGCGGGTGCGCTCAACAGCAATGAGAAGAATGAGCTCGCCGACAATATTTTAAAAAGACTTGATGCGCAGATTGTGGCTGAGAACAGGGACAGCGATATTTTTACGATTTACGCTTATTCTAAGGGAGTGGGCTCCTATATAACTATCGGGGACAGCAAAATCAACATGAATATAGCCATAGGGTATGACGAGGAGCAGAACAGAACGGAGGTGTATTTGTCGTCGCCTGTGAACAGCCTTGATTATTAAATCACAACTGCCCGCAAATTCACAAAATATTTATACTAATTTGGAACCATTTGTGATAAGATTATACGGTATAATTCGTTATGGATTGGCAATTATTATGTTTTACGTGGAAGGAAAATTGCATTGAAGAATTTTAAATATAAGGTACTTATCTCAATTTTGGTTTTTATTCTTGTTGCGGTGGTGACAATAGTGCTCACGAGAGTGACGGAGGAGGAACGCTCGGGGAAGACAGTCATGACCGAAGCGGTACTTCCGATAGTATATATGGTGAGTGAGAGCGGAACAAGCTTCAATCCGCTGCATGGGTATGTGACAAATGTTGATGAGAGCATGCTTCATGAGTGCATCACGCCGCTTCCAGAGGGGAGAAAGCTCACGATTGGCATAGGCACCTACGGTCAGAAGATAACGGGAATTTCCTATGAGATAAGGAGCCTTGACGGCGAGGAGTATTTGGAGAACACGACGGTCACGGACTATAATATAATAACCAGTGGCACGGTAACGCAGGGCGACAATGTCACGGGACAGATGGGCGAGCGCATTGAGGCGGTTCTAAATATTAAGAATCTTCTCAAGGATGACACCGAGTATATGATGAAGATTAATGTGAGCACGGATAAGCAGACTGCTTCGTATTATACGAGAATTATTCTCGGTGACGGACTGTCGCTCGATGAGAAGCTTAACTATGTGCTGCATTTTTCCGAGGTGACCTACGATGACGAGGCGATAAAGGAGATTATTCCCAAGTTAGAGACCAACTCGTCGGGTGACAACACTAATTTAGGGCATGTGAATATACATTCTAAGCTCTCACAGGTGGGATGGGGAAGCCTGTCGCCGGAATACTATGGCGATGTGTGGCCGACGGTTGTTGAGATACAGGGAAACACGGCAGATATACGTCTTGATTATCAGGTGAGCACGCAGGCAGCAAGAGGAATCGACATATATGATGTGACTGAGTTTTTCAGGATAAGACGTGCCGATTCCGAGACTACATACGTTTTAGGATATGACCGATATGTCGACCAGGTTTTTGACGGACTTGATGACCTCAATGATTCGGGAAGAATATATCTCGGAATCACGTCAGGACTTGATGACGGACAGCTCACGAGTGACACTACGGGAAGAGTTACATGCTTCGTAAGAAGAGGTGAGCTATGGAGCTACAATGCCAAGAGCAATCAGTTTGTGCAGATATTTACATTTGCAGATGATGACTCTCAGTACGATTCCGTAAGGGAAGCATACGGTCAGCATGGAATAAAGGTTCTGTCGGTGAACTCGGACGGGTCCGTGAGCTTTGTCGTGTACGGTTATATGAACCGCGGCAGCCACGAAGGCCGGATGGGAATATCCGTGTGTCAATATGATGCGGAAAAAAACAGCGTTGATGAGATACTCTATGTGCCGAGAAATGACATATATGAGGTTATTGAGAAGGATGTCGAGACCTTGGCGTATTTAAACGGCGACGGCAGATTTTTCATGTATCAGGGTGGCAGCATTTATTCCATATATTATGACACGAAGGAGTATATGGTTGTGTCATCACAGGTTATAGAGGATTCGTGCTTTTTTTCCGAAAAGTATTCAATGTTTGTATACCAGGAGGGAACAGACGCATACAAGTGCGATGCGGTTGATATTATATACCTTGACACGGGTGAGACTGACATGATAGAGGCGGAAGCATCGGAGTACATTAAGACGTTAGGACTTATTGACGGAAATATTATATACGGAAGGATAGATAAGAGTGATGTCACGTTAAATGAAGAAGGTGAGTCGATATACCCTATGTACAGGCTTGAGATTGCTGATGGCTCTCTCAATGTGATTAAGGATTATGAAAAAAACAATCTCAGGGTTATGGCTATTGAGACGGACAGCAATAAGATTGTCATAAAAAGATGTCTGCTTCAGGAGGACGGAAGCCTTGAGGAGACCGGCGATGACCAGCTTATGAGCACAACCGTCACTTCAGATGACACACTCACGACAAAGCAGGTTGCAACCCAGGTAAGACAGAAGGAGTTGTATATAATGCTCACGGTTGCCGTTCCTTCGGCGGATGCTGCCAAGGTTGTGTATCCTAAGAGCGTAAGCTTCAACGGTGAGGCCGAAATGTATATGAGTGAGGTCGTTCAGAGTAATGAGTACTACCGTGTATACGGAATGGGTGAACTCATGCTGACGACAAAAAATCTTGGTGAAGCAATAGTGAGAGCAGATGAGCTTGCAGGTGTGGTTGTATCAACGGATGGTGCAATAGTATGGAACAGATACAAAAAAAACACGGCGACGGTTGCACTTAATGAGAATTATCGTCTGAGTGCCGGAGTAAGGATATCGGGAGCCGGTCTTGATGAGGCATTGTATTATATTGATGCGGGAAAGGTACTAAAAGCCAAGGTTGGCGATGAATATGCGGTTATATATGCTTACGATAAGAACAATGTATCGTACATGACAGAGAGCGGAAGCATCATGAATACCAGAGCGGAAATGGAAGCAGCAATTCAGGAATCGGGCAGGGTTATATATGTGTGTGATGTGGAGTAACAACACTTGACCATATTAAAATAATATTGTAAGATGATGATGGACTGATTTTGAGACTGATATACATGAATTCGGTACAATGTAAGATTAAGCAGCCGCAGAGTGGCAGCGTGGAGGATTATTATGGAATTGACGAACATCAGAGATTTATTCAGAGACAAGGAAAAATATCTTGGAAATAAGGTGACTGTCGGCGGCTGGGTAAGAAGCGTGCGTGACTCTAAGACCTTTGGATTTATAGTAGTTAATGACGGAACATTTTTTGAACCGCTTCAGGTGGTTTATCATGACACGATGGAGAATTTTGCCATGATAAGCAAGCTCAATGTAGGGGCCGCTATAATCGTGACAGGTACACTTGTTGCAACACCTGACGCTAAGCAGCCTTTTGAGATTCAGGCTGACTCAATAGAGGTTGAGGGCGAGAGCACACCTGATTATCCTCTTCAGAAGAAGAGACATTCAATGGAATATCTTAGAACAATAACCCACCTAAGACCAAGAACCAACACATTCCAGGCTGTTTTCAGAGTACGTTCACTCATAGCTTATGCTATTCATCAGTTTTTCCAGGAGAGAAACTTCGTGTATGTTCATACACCGCTTATAACAGGAAGTGACTGTGAGGGTGCAGGCGAGATGTTCCAGGTAACAACAATGGACCTCAACAATGTTCCTAAGACAGAGGATGGCAAGGTGGATTATTCCAAGGACTTTTTCGGAAAGCCGACTAACCTTACCGTAAGTGGTCAGCTTAACGGTGAGACTTATGCCATGGCATTTAAGAACATTTATACATTCGGACCTACATTCCGTGCCGAGAATTCCAATACCACAAGACATGCCGCTGAGTTCTGGATGATTGAGCCGGAGATGGCATTTGCCGACCTCAAGGACGATATGATTCTTGCTGAGAATATGATTAAGTACGTTATAAGATATGTACTTGAGAATGCGCCTGAGGAGATGAACTTTTTTAACAGCTTTGTTGACAAGGGACTTCTTGAGAGACTTAATCATGTGCTCAATTCAGAGTTCGGTCATGTGACATACACAGAGGCTGTTGAGATTCTCGAAAAGCACAATGACAAGTTCGAGTACAAGGTATCGTGGGGCTGTGATTTGCAGACAGAGCATGAGCGTTTCCTCACAGAGGAGATTTATAAGAGACCGCTCTTTGTGACAGATTATCCGAAGGAGATTAAGGCATTCTACATGAAGCTTAACGATGACGGAAAGACGGTTGCCGCTATGGACTGCTTAGTTCCGGGCATCGGTGAGATTATCGGAGGAAGCCAGAGAGAGGATGATTACGATAAGCTTGTTGCCAGAATGGAGGAACTCGGTCTTAAGAAGGAGGATTACCAGTTCTACCTTGACCTCAGAAAGTACGGCTCTGCAAGGCATGCGGGCTTCGGTCTCGGCTTTGAGCGCTGCGTAATGTATCTCACAGGTATGGGCAATATCCGTGATGTTGTTCCGTTCCCTAGAACAGTTGGCAACTGCGACCTGTAATACAATGTCATCGACATACATGAGCAAGCAGGAAGGCGGTCCGAATTGCGTATGAAGAAGGGTCTCAAGATTTTTCTAATTACATCCATCATATTAATATCAATAATAGGGCTGGGGCTTATTGCCGTCAGCCCTTATTTGTCATCTGTTGCAGAATATAGGCATAATGCGGAGCAGATAGCTGCATCAAGCAAAGCATCAGATTTTCGCAGCACAGAGACGAGCGTTATCTATGATGTATATGGAGATGAGATTACGACGATAAGCGGTGCAAAAGAGCTGTACTATTTAGAATCTGATAAGATACCCGACATAGTAAAGAGTGCATTCGTGCTTATAGAGGACAGAAAGTTTTACAGGCATAGCGGAATAGATATTGCAGCGGTTGTAAGAGCAGGAATAGCCAATTTTAAGGCAAAAAGCAAGGTACAGGGGGCGAGTACGATAACCCAGCAGGTGGCGAGAAATGTATATCTTACTCAGGACGTAACATGGGAGAGAAAGATTACAGAGATGTTCCTTGCGATTGAGCTGGAAAAAAAGTACAGCAAGGAACAGATACTTGAGTTTTACATAAATAACATATATTTTGCAAACGGATTGTATGGTATAGAAGCGGCTGCACAGGGATATTTTGATGCACATGTGAGTGAACTCACAATCTCAGAGCTTGCTTTCCTGGTGGGAATACCGAACAATCCTTCAAAGTATGACCCGTTTACCAATTTTGATGAGGCTGTTGAGCGAAGAAATCATATACTTGCGGTGCTGCATGACTACGGTAGCATAAGCGACAATGAATATGAGGATGCACTTGCGGAGGAGATTGTGCTCAGCCCCGGAGGGGAGGAAAAGCATGATTCGGTGGAGACATTTGTGTATTATTGCGCCACACGTTCGCTCATGAAGGCAGCAGGCTTTACATTCCGCGACGAATTTGTAGACGATGAGGATGAGGCGGCTTACAAGGAACTGTACGACGATTACTATTCAAGATTTCAGCTCTCCCTTTTTACGGGCGGGTATCGGATATACACGGCGATAGACATGGAAAAACAGGAGCTTCTTATGTCATCGGTGGATGATGCACTTGCATGGAGCACGGAGAAGAACGATGAGGGCGTATATAAGCTTCAGGCATCGGCGGTGTGCATCGACAATGCCACGGGCTATGTCATAGCCGTTGTCGGAGGGAGAGATCAGGGCTTGCCGGGATATACACTTAATCGTGCATATCAGAGCTTCCGGCAGCCGGGAAGTGCAATCAAACCGCTTGTTGTGTATGCACCGTATCTGGGAATGGGACATAATCCCGATGAATTGATTGATGATTCATCTATTGAAGGAGGTCCTGAGAACTTTGAAGGAAGATATCCGGGAGAGGTTACGCTCACGGAGGCACTTGCATGGTCGTCAAATGTGGCTGCATGGAAGCTCTTCGAACAGTTGACGCCTGAGTACGGAATGTCATTTGTGAAGAAAATGCATTTCAGAAAGATAGGTGAGGATGAACACTATATGGCAGCTTGTCTTGGCGGCTGGAGTTACGGAACCAGTTCACTTGAGATGGCGTCAGCGTATGCAGCATTGGCAAATGACGGAATATACCGTGAACCTACGGCGGTAATGAGGATAACTGACTCAAAAGGAAGGCTGATTGTGGATAACGGCGGAAGCGATACGGAAGTCTATGATAAAAATGCTGCGCGGATGGTCAGCAGCATGCTTCAGTACGGAGTTGAACAGGGAATCGCAACAGGAGCCCGGCTCGACAATGCGATAGTGGCAGTAAAAACAGGAACCACAACGGACAATAAGGACGGCTGGACTGTAGGGTATTCGGCGTACTACACGACCGCTGTATGGGTTGGCTGTGACATCCCAAGGAAAATGCCTGACCTTACGGGTGGAACGTATCCTATGACTATATGGAAGAATTATATGCATGCAGTTCATGAAGGACTGGAGCTTGTACAGTTCCCGGAGTATACGGCTTATGATGAAAAGAAAACCTCGGTTGATATAAATAACGATGACATTGGGGAAGATAATGGCGGGAGCACGGAGGAGACGACGTTAAGCATTGAGGAGGTTATTGAATCACTGGGTGACAAGAGCTACGAGGGCGGTGAAGGCGGCGATACGAACGGCACGACTGCAGGAGGTGACACAAACGCAGGCGGAGGAGTCAAGGGTGACGCAAGCAGCACGACGCAGGGAGGAGATGCGAACAGCACCACGCGAGGAGGTGATGCGGACAGTACAATCCGTGGAGGAGACACGAATGCAGGCGGAGGAGCCAAGGGTGACGCAAGCAGCACAACACAGGGAGGAGATGCAAACAGCACCATTCGAGGAGGCGACACGAATGCGGGCGGCGGAGCGAGGGGCGATGCCAACAGCACAACTCAGGGGGGAGATATGAACAGCACGACACAGGGCGGAGATGTAAATGCAGGTGGCGTGAGCGGCGACTCGGACGCAAGCGGGAATTTGAGGGGAGATAAGAATGTGGGGGAGTAGCGGGTTAGGGTATATAAAAGCCATGGCACCAAGTAAATTACTTTGGAGCCATGGCTTTTAATTTAATAGGAAACTTTGTTCTATTAAATGGTATATAATATTACTTACTTCTGTACTCCTTAAGAAGCTTCTGGATTCTGTCCACAGGGTCGAGAAGCTTGCTGATTGAAGCATCGTGGTTGAGTGTATCAATGATAAGTGCGATATACTTACTCATGTCTACACTGATATAGTATGGCTTTGAGAGAAGCTCAGGTGTCTGGTAGATAACGTTCGTTGTGAGAACCTTGTCTATAAGACCTGCCTCATAAGCCTCATCAAATTTCTCAAGACCGTTGGTGAAAAGACCGAATGTACTTGCAAGGAAAACTCTCTTGGCCTTGCGTGCCTTGAGCTCTCTTGCCACATCAAGCATGCTCTCTCCTGATGAAATCATATCGTCAATGATGAAAACGTCCTTGCCTTCAACCGAACTTCCGAGGAATTCGTGAGCTACAATCGGGTTACGACCGTTTACAATCTTAGAATAATCCCTTCTCTTATAGAACATTCCGACATCAAGACCGAGCACGTTTCCAAAGTATACGGCTCTGTGTGTACCACCCTCATCAGGGCTTATCATCATCATATGGTCACTGTCGATTACGAGGTCAGGAACATTTCTTGTGAGATATTTGATGAACTGATATGCAGGCTGGACAGTTTCGAATCCCTTGAGAGGAATTGCGTTCTGGACACGAGGATCATGAGCATCAAATGTGATAATGTTGTCAACACCCATATCTGTGAGCTCCTGAAGAGCAAGAGCACAGTCTAAGGACTCACGACCGCTTCTCTTGTGCTGTCTGCTCTCATATAAGAATGGCATGATTACGGTGATTCTCCTTGCCTTTCCTCCGACGGCAGCGATGATTCTCTTAAGGTCCTGATAATGGTCATCAGGTGACATATGGTTCTCCTTACCGCACAGAGAGTAGGTGAGGCTGTAGTTACATACATCGACTAAGAGGTATAAATCATATCCGCGCACGGATTCGTTGATGATTCCCTTAGCCTCTCCTGAACCGAAGCGTGGTACGCTGGCACTGAGGATGTAATGGTCTCTCTGGTAACCGGCAAATGCGATAGTGGATTTGTGCTCGCTTTCTCTTTCGTTTCTCCACTGAACAAGGTAGTCATTTACCTTCTGACTGAGCTGCTCGCAGCCCTTAAGGGGAATGATTCCAAGTGCTCCCACCGGGATGGTTTCAAGGTCGCGTTCTTCCTGAAGCATGATAGTTTCCTCCGTAGATGTGTGATAATTGTTATAGTTTCTTCATACGAATGTCGTCACCGAAAATTTTATAGATTCCGTATGACATGGTGAGTCTTGAAAAAATACGTTCGGAGTATGTGTTCATAAGCTCCTCAAGGCTCAGATTCGTTGATATTATTGTTGACAGACCTGCAAGAATTCTTTCATTGATACAATAAAATAATCTGGAATTTGTGAAGCTGTTGGTGAGCTCGGTTCCGAGGTCGTCTATAATAAGCAGCTCACAGTCAAGAATCTGGGAAAATGCATCCCGATAGTCGGCTTCGCTGTTATTATCAAAAGTATATTTTGAAAAAAGATCAAATAAATCTATGGCGGACAGGTACAGCACCGAGTGCCCCCTGCCCAAAAGTTCACTTGCAATGCAGTGGGTTAAGAATGTCTTTCCGACGCCCGTATCGCCGTAGAAGAGAAGATTCTGCCCGGATGGGAAATCGCTTATAAATGCATTGACATCTTTTGTGACATTAATAATATTTTCAAGGGCGGATATTCCGCTGACCGGGTCAACATAATCCTCCGAATACCAATCATAATTGAAGTTAGAGAAATTTTCAAGTAGAAGAATTTTCTTTATGTTGGACTGGTTGTACAGAAGGTCTATTGCAGCCTGCTTAAAGCAGCTGCATTTTTTTCCGTCAATAAATCCCGTGTCTTTGCAGGCAGGACATTCATAGTGAAGGTCGAGATAATCCTCAGGGTATCCGGCGGCAGCGAGAAGAAGCTGCTTTTCTTCGTTGATGGAGGCAAGCTTGTCCGCAAGTCTTGCACGCTTGGTCATGTCACCCATAACGGCAGCTCTTGCTGCCTCGGCGGAGACCTCGGCACTCTCTTTCCGCAAGGCGTCATATTCGGGAAGACGCGCGTTAATCTCCTCGCAGCGCGAGTTCTGCACGGCACGGGCATGACTCTGCTTTGCATCATACATTCTCATAATTGCGTCATACTGTGAATTGTTAAGCTTCATAATTATTAATCCTTAATCAGTCTTTCTTGGTGATAAGCTGCTTTTCAAGTGCATCAAAGTCGTACTTGCGCTGTGTAAAGTTATTAAAACGATTGCTGCTTTTGGTATTGCGGGTGTTAGAGGCAGTCTGTTTATCACTGCCCTGTGTATAAGCATCCTTTTTGGAGGCTGAGCGCGCGGCGTCGGCAGATTCTATATCCGATATTGTATGTACGTTCTTCTTTCTCCAATTGGATAAAATGGTGTCCGTGTACTCAAAGCTTGGCTTGTGAAGTGCCTGAATTGTGCGGTTGCAGGCTTCAATGACTATGTCGGACTCAAAACCATATTCGTCATACCAGCGTGTTATGTAATCAAGCTCAGGTTTACCCGGCATGCGGTCATTGATTCCGAATGCCTTCATTACGGAAAATATTTTCTTGCTGTGAATTTCATGCTGGAGCTTGGCTTGCTCAGCAGTCATCAGACCTTCCTCATGCCAGCTTATCGCGACTCTCTCAAGATAGCGGAAGCTTCTCTTTTCAAGGGAGACACAATATTCAAAAAGGTATTCGAGAAGTTCATCCGAAAAATTGAGGTCACTGTGTATATATATTATTGTACTGATTTCTGAATTGGTAAGAGTTTTTCCGAACAGCTTTTCCGCAACAAAAATAAGCTGGTGCAGGTTATCGTCCTCGTCGCACATGCGCTTGATGGCGGCAGGGGAATAGTTGTATTTGCCCGGAAGAGTCTCATCAGCGGCATGTATTGAAGTCTGTTCGCCAATGGCATTAACTCCCTCAGCGGAAGCGGCAGTCTCCGAATAGCCGTCGTGTCTGGCACTTATCGGCAGCAGGGTTATGCTTGACGGAACATCACCGTCGTAACCTACGGAGAGGAGCCCCGCTTTCTCCCAGTACTTGATGGCACGGATTATATCTCCCTCCGTGTGGTTAAGAAGGTCGGCAATATCCGTAAGTGTGGAAGTGCGTCCCGATGGGTTGGCATACATTCTCAGGAGACATAAATATACCTTGACAAATTCACCGTTGGCGGAAGGCATATATCTGTCCAGAAAAATATTGGGAATTGTTGTCTCGTTGGGTGTGTATGTTGAAGTTAATGTAATAGATGCCATGTTATACTCTCGTTTCTTATTGCGTTCTTAATAATCAACTAGAGTATAACATAGCTTTTGAGGTTTGAGAATATGTTTTGGCTCATAAAATAAAGTTGTGAAATCTGTGGACAGAGCCTTGTGGATAATGTGGATAAAATGTGGACAAGCCATAAAAACAGCGCATTTTAAGGGGCTGTCACTGTGGATAACTCTGGGGAAAGTAAATCTTCGCCCACTTCGAGGATATTACCAGCACCCATTGTTATGACGACATCGCCCTCTTTGCAGTTATCTTTTATGAAGCTCTCAATCTCAGGAAAGCTCTCAAAATACTCGCACGGAGTGCCCTCCTTTGCAATGAGCCTCTGTATGTCAGCCGAGCTGACGCCGTATATGTCCGCCTCTCTCGCGGAATAAATCTTTGCGAGAATCACATGATCGGCGAGCGAAAGAGCCTTGGCAAACTCAGGAAGAAACGCTTTGGTGCGGGTGTAGGTGTGCGGCTGGAACACACACCAGAGCTTCTTGTGAGGGTAGTGGCGTGCAGCCTTCAGGGTTGCCGTTATCTCCGCAGGATGATGAGCGTAGTCGTCGATGATTGTGAAGCCGCTGCATACGCCTTTTACCTGAAAACGTCTGTCGACACCGCTGTAGCCGGCAATTCCCATTACGGCAGTATCAAGGTCTATTCCGAGAGTTACGGCTGCCGCTATGGCAGCGAGACTGTTGAGAATGTTGTGTTCGCCCGGAACCTTGAGGGCAACCTTGCACCAGGCTTCATTGTTGTATAAAAGTGTGTAACAGTAATCTCCTTTGTCATCAATGTGAAAGTCTTTTGCGGAATAATTGCTGTTTTCAGGATTAAGTCCGAAGGTGATTACGCTGCATTTGCTGTCTTTGTAAAAATATTGATAATTTTCAATACTGCTGTTGATTATCAGGAATCCGTCGTCAGGCAGCAGCTCGGTATATTTTTTAAATGATGCGCGGATGTCGTCTAAGTCCTTAAAAAAGTCGAGATGATCCTCCTCAACATTGAGTATTATATCCATTGTTGGGTGAAATGAGAGGAAGCTGTTGGTGTACTCGCATGCTTCGGTGAGAAACATGTCTGAGTGTCCGATTCTCATGTTTCCACCGATGGAAGGGAGCATTCCGCCAACGGATATTGTAGGGTCCGTGTCGGCGAGCAATAAAATCTCGCTGAGCATGGATGTGGTTGTTGTCTTGCCGTGAGTTCCGGAGACACCTATTGCGGTGCGGTAGTTGGTCATGACCTGACCAAGGAGCTCAGCGCGTGTGAGCATGGGAATGCCAAGCTTTATGCAGCGGTCATACTCCGGATTGTCAGGGTGAATTGCGGCGGTGTATACAGCAGCATCGATTGTACTGTCGATGTTATCAGCACTCTGTCCGATAAAGATTCTGCAGCCGGCTGCTGCAAGCTGTCTTGTGAGCACAGACTCCTTATTGTCAGAACCGGATACGGTAAAATTCTTTGAAATAAGCAGTTCGGCAAGACCGCTCATGCTGATTCCTCCGATTCCGATAAAATGTATATGAACAGGTTTATTAAAATCTATGAGATACATTATGTGTGTCCTCCCTACAGTATTTTATTATGAATATATCCAACATATACCTAATATAATATATCACCAATCATGAAAATTCCAGTACCGTTTAAAGATAAATATCATAACAAAAAACTAATTAGTATACAATTATCAGAAAAAGAGATATTTTTTTAACAAAATATTCAAAAATTCTTCACTTATTTAGTAATGTATGATATAATCATCTTACGAAACCATAACGTGATGATTGGCTTTAGTAAATTGACAAGAGGTGGTAGCATGATTAAAAAAGAGATGATTGCTATGTTGCTGGCAGGTGGTCAGGGAAGCCGTCTTGGTGTTCTGACATCTAATATTGCGAAGCCGGCAGTGGCATTCGGAGGTAAGTACAGAATAATCGATTTCCCGCTGAGCAACTGTATTAATTCAGGCATTGATACCGTGGGTGTTCTCACCCAGTATCAGCCATTACGACTTAACACCCATATCGGAATCGGTATTCCGTGGGACCTCGACCGTAACCGTGGCGGTGTCACCGTACTTCCTCCGTATGAGAAGAGTACAAGCAGTGAGTGGTACACAGGTACGGCGAATGCAATTTACCAGAATCTTGAATATATGGAATTATACAATCCGGATTATGTTCTCATTCTTTCAGGTGACCATATATACAAGATGGATTATGAGCTTATGCTTGATTATCACAAGGCTAACAACGCGGATGTGACAATTGCCGCAATGCCTGTTCCTATGGAGGAGGCAAGCAGATTCGGTATCCTTGTCACGGACGAGCATAACAGAATTACCGAGTTTGAGGAGAAGCCGGCTAATCCAAGCAGCAATCTCGCTTCAATGGGTATATACATATTCAGCTGGCCGGTTCTTAAGGAAGCACTCATTAAGATGAAGGACGAGCAGGGCTGCGATTTTGGTAAGCATATCATTCCATACTGCCATGAGAATAAGAAGCGCCTTTTCGCTTATGAGTTTAACGGCTACTGGAAGGATGTAGGTACTCTCGGTTCTTACTGGGAGGCCAATATGGAACTTATTGACATTATTCCCGAATTCAATCTCTATGAGGAATTTTGGAAGATATATACAAAGAGCGATATTCTTCCGCCACAGTATTTCTCCGATACATCCAAGGTATTCAGAAGCATTATCGGCGAAGGAACACAGGTTTACGGTGAAGTATATAACTCCGTAATCGGTTCCGGTGTAACGATTGATGAAGGAGCTATTGTAAGAGACTCCATAATCATGCAGAACGTACATGTGGGTGCCGGAGCGGTGATTGACAAGTCAATCATTGCTGAGGGTGTAGAGATTGGCGAAGGTGCTGTTCTGGGTGTAGGCGATGAGGCACCTAATGCACTCAATTCCAAGGTATATGCGTTCGGTCTTGTCACGATAGGAGAGAATTCCTATATTCCGCCAAGGGTACAGATTGGCAAGAATACTGCTGTCTCCGGAATTACCGAGCCTTCAGACTATGACAATGGTCTGCTCGTAAGCGGTGGAAGCATTATTAAGGGAGGTGCAGTAAGATGAGAGCTATAGGAATCGTATTGGCAGGCGGTAACAACAAGGCGATGAAGGAGCTGACAAGCCGTAGAGCGGTGGCTGCAATGCCTGTTGCAGGAAGCTACAGAAGCATAGATTTTGCGCTCAGCAATATGTCCAATTCACATATACAGAAGGTGGCTGTAATCACTCAGTATAATGCGAGAAGCCTTAACGAGCACCTCAGTTCTTCAAAGTGGTGGGATTTCGGACGTAAGCAGGGCGGTCTTTATGTATTCAACCCTACAATCACGGCTGACAACAGCGTGTGGTACAGGGGAACGGCTGATGCAATATATCAGAATATAGATTTCTTAAAGAATAGTCATGAGCCTTATGTTGTAATTGCATCGGGTGATGGAGTGTATAAGCTTGATTTTGCCAAGGTGCTTGAGTATCACATCGAGAAAAAGGCCGATGTGACGGTCGTTGTGAAGGAGCTTCCGGCAGGTGAGGATGCCAGTCGTTTCGGTGTTGTCAAGATGAATCAGGATATGAGAATAACTGATTTTGAGGAGAAACCGATTGAAGCGGAGGGCAATGTCGTATCAACCGGTATCTATATTGTGAGAAGAAGACAGCTGATAGAGCTTCTTGAGAAGGCTGCATCTGAGGACAGATATGATTTTGTAAAAGATATTCTTATAAGATACAAGAATATTAAGAGGGTATACGGTTATAAGCTTGAGAGCTATTGGAGCAACATCTCAACCGTAGATGCATATTACAGAACCAACATGGATTTCTTAAAGAGAGATGTAAGAGAGTTCTTCTTTAACCAGTATCCGGATATTTATTCCAAGGTAGATGACCTTCCGCCGGCTAAGTACAATCCGGGTGCCGAGGTTAAGAATTCTCTCGTTGCAAGCGGATGTATTGTGAACGGAACGGTTGAGAATTCAATACTGTTTAAGAAGGTATTTGTGGGTAATAACTGCGTAATTCGAAACTCTGTCATTCTCAACGATGTCTATATAGGAGACAATACGGTTATTGAGAACTGTATTGTTGAGAGCAGGGACACAATCCGCTCGAATTGCAGATATGAAGGTGAGAACGGCAAGGTAAGAATTGTCGTTGAGAAGAACGAAAGATACAATATGTAGTGAGGTATCAGGGGAAGGAGCAAGTATGCAGGTTACGGATGTGAGGGTAAGGATGGTGTCTAAGGACAGCAAGATGAAGGCAGTTGTATCAATCACTTTGGACAATGAATTTGTTGTTCACGACATCAAGGTAATAGAGGGAGAAAAGGGGTTGTTTATAGCCATGCCAAGCAAGAAGTCGGCTGAAGGAGAGTACAGAGATATTGCACATCCAATCAGTTCCGGAACGAGGGAAATGATTTCAAGGGCGATTTTAGACGCTTATGAGAAGGCAGTGGCAGAAGAGAGCGTATAGGTAATTTACTATAAGCATACATCACGGCAGGAGAGTCGGGTTCGTCCCGGCTCTTTTGTTGTGCCAAGACACTCTTTGTTGTATTAAAAATCCTTGATAAAAATATAACGGTATACTATACTGATAGAGTAAAACACAATATCTATATAACGGAGGTTGGGTTATGAAAGATCAGATGATTGAAGGATTCAGGAAAATATACGGCGGTGATGGGGAAATCAAGGTATATTTTGCGCCGGGAAGAGTTAATCTTATCGGAGAGCACACAGATTATAACGGGGGACATGTTTTTCCTTGTGCACTCACCATGGGTACATATGCAGCTGTAAGACAGAGAGATGACAATAAGCTCCGTTTTTACTCGGCGAACTTTGAAAAGCTGGGTGTTATAGAGAGCTCTCTTGATGAGCTTGTATGGACTAAGGAAGCAGACTGGACGAACTATCCTAAGGGAGTTATGTGGGCATACGGACAGAAGGGCTACCGTTTTGACAAGGGATTTGACATGTACTATTTTGGAAATATCCCTAACGGTTCAGGACTTTCTTCGTCAGCTTCAATAGAAGTCCTCACCGCACTTGTCCTCAAGGACACATTTGGTTTTGATACGAGTTTCACAGATATGGCACTTATAAGCCAGTTTGCGGAAAATAAGTTTAATAAGGTTAATTGTGGAATAATGGATCAGTTTGCAATCGCCATGGGCAAAGCAGGACATGCCATTTTCCTTGACACATCCAATCTTTCTTATGAGTATGCACCTGTTAAGCTTGACAATGCCAAGATAGTTATCTCCTGCAGCAACAAGAAGAGAGGGCTGGGGGACTCCAAGTATAACGAGAGACGTGCGGAGTGTGAGGAAGCACTTGAAGAGCTTCAGAAGGTTATAGATATCAAGACACTCGGGGACCTTTCGGAGGAGGCATTCGAGCGTTATAAGTCTGCAATCAAGAGTGAAGTACGCCAGAGAAGAGCTAAGCATGCAGTATATGAGAACCAGAGAACAATCAAGGCTGTCAAGGCTCTTAAAGAAGGTGATATCGAGGAATTCGGAAGACTTATGATTGCGTCCGATACATCGCTCAGAGAGGATTATGAGGTTACAGGCAAGGAGCTTGATACTCTTGTGGCAGCAGCACTTAAGCAGCCGGGCGTTATAGGTTCACGTATGACAGGTGCAGGCTTCGGCGGATGTACGGTAAGCATTGTAAAGACGGATGCGGTTGACAACTTTATTGAGAAGGTCGGTAAGGAATACAAGGATACCATCGGATATGCTGCAGATTTTTATGTAGCTGACATCGGCGGCGGTCCCGTGGTGCTCTAAGACAGACCAAATACGGCTGTAAAGTACCTGACTTGTAATATAGTAATATTGCACAAATGTTTTTTGAAAAATGAGTTTAGCAATTACAGATTAAAATATAAACAGATTATATATCATTAAGCGCTGTATGGCACATTGTGTGATGTACCGTGCATGATAGGGAATGGAGTTAATTGTGAGTGATTTTGTGATGAAGACGGCGGTTGCCTTCTTTGTGTATAACAGACTTGATACTACACAGATTGTATTTGAGCGAATCAGGGAGATTAAGCCGCCAAGATTATATCTTATATGTGATGCGGCGAGACCTGCCAAGGAGGGGGATGCCGAGAAGGTAGCGGCTGTGAGAGAGTTCCTTGACACACATGTTGACTGGGACTGTGAGGTTCACAAGAATTATGCCGAGACCAATATGGGCTGTAAGAATCGCGTGTCATCAGGCATAAGCTGGGTGTTCGAGCATGAGGAGGAGGCAATTATCATCGAGGACGATGTGCTCCTTGACATATCATTTTTCAGGTTTTGCCAGGAGATGCTTGAACATTACAGAAATGACCCTAAGGTTATGATGGTCGGAGCGCACAAGAAGCTTGAAAATTACAAGACACCTTATGATTATCTGTTCACGGCCGACAATTATATATGGGGCTGGGGTACATGGAGAAGTACTTGGGAAAAGTATGATGTGACGCTGAGAAGCTGGCCTCAGCGCAAGGCAGAAGGTCTTATGCACAAGGTATTCATGGATGCCAAGGCGGACTATGTCGAGAAAGAGCTTGATTTAATCTATGAGGGTAAGCTTGATACATGGGATTATCAGCTTATGCTGTGCCTTGCCGAGAATGACGGTCTGTGCGTGGTACCTAATGTCAATCTCATCAACAATATCGGCATGAACCGTGAGGATGCCACTCACACCAAGGGACCGGGCGAGGAGATGCATGCAGGAGCGTACCGCTTTCCTATTAAGTTCAGAGACAAGGTGGAGCGCGATATTGACTACGATATTGCCGTTCAGAAGGACATATATTATCCAAGCTTCGCAAAGAAGGTTGTGAGAAAATTAAAGAGAATGTTTGGGAAGGCATAAGATGTATGACACATACATACGTTGTGCAATTTTGTTATATTTTCGTCAGGCACGCTCTCGCTGCATTGCAGCACATAGTGGCGTGTAAACGGCTATAAAACAGCCGTTAAACGCCAATGGCTGCAAAGCACCTGACTTGAATATAATAAAATTGCACAACCGTTTTGTATTTATTATATAGTAGATAATTTCCAAATTATATATAAAATAGTAGGTGTGGAGGTGTGTGTTATGGTATATGAGGCTATAAAGAAACTGGTTACTTACGGAATAGAGACGGGGTTGATTTCAGAGGAGGAGAGAATATATTCGACCAATCTTATTCTCGATGTTTTAAAGCTCGATGACTATGAGGAGCCGCAGGAGGATTATAAGAATGTCGAACTTCAGCCTGTGTTAAAGGAGCTTCTCGACTTTGCGGTTGAGAAGGGGCTTATTGAGGACAGTGTGGTGTACAGGGATTTGTTTGACACGAGACTTATGAACTGTCTTATGCCGAGACCTTCGCAGGTTATAAAAAATTTCAAGGAGAAGTATGCGGTTTCGCCTAAGGAAGCGACAGACTATTACTACAAGCTTAGTCAGGACTCGGACTACATAAGAAGATACCGCGTGTGCAGGGATATGAAGTGGGTGACTAAGACGGAGTACGGTGATATTGACATCACAATCAACCTGTCCAAGCCTGAGAAGGACCCTAAGGCGATTGCCGCCGCGAAGCTTGCCAAGCAGAGCGGTTATCCTAAGTGCCAGCTCTGCCGTGAGAATGAGGGCTATGCGGGACGCACCAATCATCCTGCGAGGGAGAATCACAGAATAATTCCTATAACGATAAACGGCGGTCAGTGGGGCTTCCAGTACTCACCTTATGTGTACTACAACGAGCACTGCATAGTGTTCAACGGACAGCACATTCCGATGAAGGTCGAGAGAGCGACTTTTGTGAAGCTGTTCGATTTCATAAAGTTGTTCCCTCATTATTTTATCGGCTCCAACGCAGACCTTCCTATTGTGGGTGGTTCAATTCTCTCACACGACCATTTCCAGGGTGGAAATTATGAGTTTGCCATGGCCAAGGCACCTATTGAGAGAGAGTTCACGGTAAAGGGGTATGAAGACGTGAAGGCGGGCATTGTAAAGTGGCCTCTGTCGGTAATACGTCTTAGCTGTGCTGATGAGAAGAGAATTATTGACCTCGCGGACCATATCCTGAAGGCATGGAGAGGCTACACGGACGAGGCGGCCTACATTTATGCCGAGACGGACGGCGAGCCGCACAACACAATCACACCTATCGCAAGAAAGCGCGGTGATATGTATGAGCTTGACCTTGCACTCCGCAACAACATAACGACACCCGAGTGTCCGCTTGGACTGTATCATCCGCACAACGAGCTACATCATATCAAGAAGGAGAACATCGGACTCATCGAGGTTATGGGGCTTGCGGTTCTTCCGTCAAGACTCAAGGAGGAGATGGAAGTTCTGTCCGACTACATCGTAAACGGCAAAGATATCCGCTCCAACGGCAAGATTGAGAAGCATGCGGACTGGGTTGAAGCGTTCAGACCTAAGTATGATGTGATAAATTCAGATAATGTCGATGCAATTATCAAGGAAGAGATTGGTATTGTGTTCAAGAAGGTTCTTGAGGATGCGGGTGTATTCAAGAGGGATGCCGAAGGTCAGGCTGCATTTGACAGATTCACGGCAACACTGTAAAAAACAGAAATGAGGATTAGGATTATCATGGCGGATTTTATTTTCAGCTTAAATGCTACGTTGCCTATATTTCTCATTATGGTTTTAGGCTGGTTCCTTATGCGGATTGGTCTGTTCACCAAGGAATTTAATAAGGTTGCGGACAAGTATGTCTTTAAGGTGGCACTTCCCATGCTGCTGTTTAAGGACATCGCAACCGCAGACATAAGGTCAGATTTCAATCTGACCTTTGTTTTATTCTGCATGATAACGACGACCATAATGTTTCTCGCGATATGGGGGCTCAGCTATATTTTTATTAAAGATAAGACGCAGGTGGGAGCATTTGCACAGGCAAGTGCGAGAGGAAGTGCGGCGGTGCTTGGAATTGCGTTTATCAACAACATATACGGCAACTCGGGAATGGCTCCACTCATGATTGTGTCGGCAGTGCCGCTCTATAATATCCTGTCGGTCATTATATTGACGTTCTCGGCGGATATGGGAAAAAATAGAAATACGGATATGTTACAGAAGGATGTTATAGAAAATCATGCTGAAATTAAAAATACATTTGGGAGAACGGATGTTAAAAAGACAGAAATAGTAGAAACAAAAGAAATAGAAATGAGAAAAGGCAGGAGCTCAAATATTAAAAAGGCATGCATCAACGTACTTAAAAATCCGATTATTACAGGAATATTCTTAGGACTTCCGTTTTCAATCTTCGGAATAAGCATACCTGTCATACCGTTAAAGGCGGTGACAAGCATCGCGCAGACGGCGACACCTATCGCGCTGCTGGTTGTCGGTGCAGGCTTCGAGGGAGCAAAGGCAATCAAGAAGATAAAGCTCACGGCTGTCGCGACGTTTATCAAGCTTGTGCTTCTTCCGCTTATCTTTTTCCCGTTTGCGATTGCCTTCGGTTTCCGCGGAAGCGAGCTGGTCGCAATCCTGATTATGCTCGGCTCGCCTACCACGGTCACCTGCTACATAATGGCAAAGAATATGGGTAATGACGAGGTGCTAAGCTCGAGCATAGTGGTCATGGCGACGCTTCTGTCGTCTGTGACATTGACCGGGTGGATATTTGTGCTCAAGGTGATGGGACTTATATAGTATTTACACCGCTTTTTTCTTAAGCCAGCCTCCGGTGAAAAATCTTGTCGCAAAGCAGATGCTTCTTGCCGTCCAGTCGGTGAACATTCCAATCCACACTGCCATAGGTCCCCAGCCGAAGAAACGGATGAGCACTATTGTGAGGAATACACGGCAGGTCCACATAGTGATGGAGGAGGTTATCATGGAGAACTTCACATCCCCGGCGGCGCGCATACCGTAGCCCGGCATGAATGAGAATGACCATGCAATAGGCTTATATATGGTGATGGCGAGAGTCATCTGTTTGCACAGAGAGGCAGCCTCCGGCTCCATTCCTCCGAGTGTTGTTATAAGGTCACATGCAAGGTAGAGAAGAACACAGGATATGATGATTGAGACTTCGCCGTACCATGTGAGCTTGAGTATGTAGCGCTTCGCTTCGTCCTTGCGTCCGGCACCGATGCACTGTCCGACAACCGTGACCATTCCAAGACCTATACCCATTCCTGCCATACTGCTGAAACCCTCCAGAACGGCGGTCATAGCCTGCGCTGCGATGGCGGTTGTACCGAGCGTTGACACGGTCGACTGTATGGCAAGCTTGCCAAACTGGAACATTCCATTCTCAATTCCGGTAGGAATACCGAAGCCGAGTATCATTTTGACCATTGAAAGGTCCGGGCGTATCGCCAGATAATTACTTATGTAGATGGTCTGCTTAGGCTTGGTCTGAATGTACATGATGACAACGGCACAGAATATTCTCGAGGTGAGCGTCGAGAGCGCTGCACCCGCAACTCCCATTTTGAGTCCGAATATAAATATAGCATTTCCAACTATGTTAATGCAGTTTGATATCATGGACACCGTCATCGGGAGCTTGGAGTTGCCCGATGAGCGGAAAAGTGCCGCGGATGCGTTGTACAGACCTATAAACGGGAACGAAAGCCCTGTTATGAGCATATAGGTAAGGGCATTCTCCATTACGTCGGCATCAACCTTGCCGAATATCAGGGAGAGGAGTGGTGCGCGGAATATCACGCATATCGCGGAAATCACCACGGATATTGCAAACATCGAGAGGATAAGCTGACGTCCGGCTACGTTTGCCTTGTCGGTGCGCTGCTTGCCTATATACTGGGAGCATACTATTGCGCCTCCGGTTGCAAGAGCTGAGAATATGTTGAGTATCAGTGTGTTTATGGAATCGACAAGCGATACTGCCGAGATTGCGGCGGAGCCTACATTGCTGACCATCATCGTGTCGGCGGTGCCCATGAGTGAATTGAGCACCTGCTCGACCATGAGCGGGATGAGAAGAGCCCAGAGCTGTTTCTTTGTGAACATGTTATTACCTCATATAATTTATTTGGATTAGGTAATTGCGAAGCTTTATCACAATTACCATGGATTTATTTTAAATTGCTTTTGGGTGCGGTATGATAATATAACAATTTGAAAAATATTTCCACTGAAAAATAATCTTCATGAAGGATAACAGCGAAATAGTACAGATAAATTGTCATGAACAGGGATTTTAATTCAGCCATGAATATCATGAGATAAAGTCACTTTGTTAAAAAAATGGCAATATATCTTGACAGCCTCCTCTCAATATGATAATATCTCTACATACCCAAAAGGGAGTAGCTGGCATCGTGAGGTGTCATAATTTCCGTCAGAACAATCCATTTTACCGCGGTTATGGATTCGGACTTTATGAGCGAGTAGCAAGACTTTTGTTATGGATTTCCGTAGCAAAAGTCTTTTTTACTTTATGGGAACAAGGTGTCAGAACATGCCTAATAAACTTAATTGTGTATGATGTGTTATATTTATGCATATCACGATTTTGGAAGAAGCTTAGTTGTTCTTAGAACATCTTGCTTCGTACAACTAAGCTGATATACATAAATATAACACATCATACATGTATAAATTGAACCAGCATGTTCTGACACCGGAAGCCTATAAAGCAAAAACGCTCCGCGAGGATGCACGCTTCGGTGTACAGGACAGATGCCGCAGGCGGACGTCACACATTGGGTAAAAGCTTTTTGGAACACAGAGTGAAAATTACACGAAAAGACGGAGGAAAAGTATGAGTAAAAACAATGATTTTGTGTATGATGAGGAGGAATTCAGGAAAGCGGCAAAAAAGTCCGGGAAATTCTTTAAGAAATTCGGATGGATTGTAGTTGCAGCGATAGTGGTTTTAATTATCGCATTCAATTCCACATATCAGATTAATGAGCAGGAGCAGGCGGTGCTGGTTACGTTGGGAAAACCGCAGTCGGTAACGGATTCGGGTCTGCATTTTAAGATACCTTTTATACAGAAGGTAATCAAGGTTGATACAACAATTCACGGTTTCACGATGGGTTACAGCACGGATGCAAACGGATATGTGCTCGACACGGACGAGTCGCTCATGATTACGTCGGATTACAATTTTGTAAATGTCGATTTCTTTGTTGAGTATAAGGTAACAGACCCTGTGAAGGCAGTTTATAATTCGGAGAATCCGGAGCTTATATTAAAAAATATTGCGCAGGGCTGTATTCGTTCAGTGGTTGCAAGCTATGATGTGGACAGCGTGCTCACAACCGGAAAGTCGGAGATTCAGTCGAATATCAAGCAGCTTATTGTGGGAAAGCTTGAGGAACAGGATATCGGTATAATGCTTGTAAATATAACAATTCAGGATTCCGAGCCGCCTACGGAAGCTGTCATGGAGGCGTTCAAGGCGGTTGAGACAGCCAAGCAGGGCAAGGAGACGGCACTCAACAACGCCAACAAGTACCGCAATGAGGAGATTCCTGACGCGCAGGCAAAGGCGGACGGAATAATCAAGAACGCCGAGGCACAGAAGGAGCAGCGAATCAACGAGGCGACTGCACAGGTGGCAAGATTCAATGCGATGTATGAGGAGTATGTGAAGAACCCGAAGGTGACCAAGCTTCGTATGTTTTATGAGGCGATGGAGGATGTTCTTCCTGACCTCAAGGTGATAATTGTGGGAACGGACGGAACACAGACGGTGCTTCCGCTCGACTCATTCACAGGCGATAACAATTAACATTTGACTGCGGGCGGCAGTTTTACAGCCGCCGGAAAAGAGGTTTAATATGAAAAAATCAAAGATAGCCATTATAATTATTGCAATTCTGGCACTCATAACCCTTGGCTCATCGATAGAGGTTGTCAACCAGAATGAGTTTAAGCTTGTTAAGCGCTTTGGCAAGGTCGACAGAGTTCAGACCACATCGGGTATCTGCTTTAAGATACCTTTTATAGAGACGGCGGACACGCTTCCTAAGGAAGTTCTTTTGTATGACATTGCCGAGTCGGAGGTAATTACATCGGATAAAAAGACAATGATAACCGATAGTTACGTGCTGTGGAGAATAATCGATCCGCTCAAGTTCGCACAGACACTTAACGGTTCAATAGCAAATGCAGAGAGCCGTATTGATACGGTTGTATTCAACGCGACAAAGAATACGATAAGCTCGATGACTCAGGATGAGGTAATTAAGGCAAGGGACGGAGAACTTGCTGAATCCATAGAGGGTAATATCGGAGCTACTATGGCGCAGTACGGAATAGAGATAATAACGGTTGAGAATAAGAGACTTGATCTTCCAAGCGACAACAAGACGGCAGTCTATGAGAGAATGATTTCAGAGCGTGACAACATAGCAGCCACCTACACCGCAGAAGGTCAGGCAGAGGCACAGGTTATAAGAAATACTACCGACAAGGAGGTGACGGTGCTTCTCTCAAATGCGGACATGCAGGCAGAGATTCTTGTGGCAGAAGGGGAGGCTGAGTACATGAGAATACTTGCGGAGGCATACGGAGATGAGGCACGCACAGAGTTCTATGAGTTTGTGAGAAGTCTTGACGCACTCAAGGTGTCGATGACAGGAAGCAATAAGACACTTGTTTTGTCGGCAGATTCGCCGATTGCACAGATATTTAACGGGTGGGAGAATTAATATAAAATAAAAGTCCGGCATTCCGGGATTGTATCAATCATCGGAATGCCGGACTTTTTGTGTGATAGAAAATAGGAAAACGTATTATTTTAATGTGATTACAAGCACGCTCTTTGCAGGAATTGTTCCCGTGAGACGGCTTCCTCTGAGTGCAAATCCGTCGTAGGACGAAGGCTTGACAGCTTCAGGGTTATCGAATGTGTTGTGGGCGTCAAGCTCGTCTGCTGTGAGGATTCTTGCAGTGACAACGGTGTACTTTTCACCGCGGAGTTCGCAGCTTAAGCGGCCGGAAGCACGGTGGCTTAAGTTGGCAAGAGTTATGTTGAGCTCACCTGACGCATTCTTAGAAGCGGATACTGAGTACTTAGGAATTGTGATTCCGTTGAAGCTGTAGTCCTCATTCTCGAAGTCGATGTCGACAAGCTCGGCGTCCTGATGAACGCTGTACATCTCGAGCACATGGTATGTAGGTGTGAGCAGCATCTTAGCACCTTCCGTGAGGATAGGAGCCTGAAGCACATTTACGAGCTGTGCGAGGTTCGCCATCTTGACGCGGTCACAATGGCTGTTGAATATGTTAAGGTTGATTGCAGCAACAAGAGCATCACGAAGGGTATTCTGCTGGTAAAGGAAGCCCGGATTGGTTCCCGGTTCAACATCGTACCAGGTACCCCATTCGTCGACAATAAGACCGATGCGCTTGTCAGGGTCATATTTGTCCATGATTGTCGAGTGCTTGGTTATAAGTTCCTCCATGAACAATGTGCGTGAGAGAAGTGTTATCCACTCATTGGCATCAAAGCCTGTGGAAGCCCCCTTGCTTCCTGTCCAGCTTCCGGTAGGAAGCGAATAGTAGTGCAGGCTTATGCCATCCATGGCATGTGCGGCATTCTTCATGACAACCTCGGTCCAGTTATAATCCGATGCGTTGGCACCGCATGCAATCTTGTAAAGCTTGTTGTCGCCGTAATTTCTGCAGAATACACCATAACGTCTGAACTCGTTGGAGTAATATTCGGGTGTCATATTGCCACCGCAGCCCCAGCTCTCGTTGCCGACACCGAAATACTTTACCTTCCAAGGAGCAGGATGTCCGTTCTCGGCACGGAGCCTGCTCATAGGAGATTCGCCGTCAAAGGTCATGTACTCAACCCATTCCTGCATCTCCTGAACGGTGCCGCTTCCGACATTGCCGTTGATATAAGGCTCTGCACCGGTGAGCTCGCACAGTCTCATGAACTCATGTGTGCCGAAACTGTTGTCCTCTACAACACCGCCCCAGTTGGTGTTGACCATCTTCTTTCTGTTTTCTTTTGGTCCTATTCCGTCCTTCCAGTGATATTCATCCGCAAAACATCCTCCCGGCCAGCGAAGAACAGGAAGCTTCATTTTTCTGAGGGCTTCGATTACGTCGTTACGGATTCCGTCGGTGTTAGGTATTTTTGAATCCTTGCCCACCCATATTCCTTCATAGATACATCTTCCGAGATGCTCGGAAAAATGTCCGTAGATTTCTTTGTTGATGTGACCCTTTGTACGGTCAGAATTTACTACAAGTCTCGCCATTATGTAATCCTCCAAATTTTAAAATAGTTTAATAAATGACAATGGTTATAACATTACTTAATGTCTTTGATGTCGCCTGTGCAGCAAGGACATTTTGTTGCCTTGATACTGATGGTTGAGAAGCATAGCGGACATTCCTTGGTGGTAGGTGCGGCAGGCTTCTCCTCCTTCTTAAAGTGGAACTTGTTGATTCCTTTCACGATGAGGAACAGGGAAAGAGCAACAAGCAGGAAGTTGATGATTGCCTGAATGAATGAGCCGTAGGCAATGGATGCACTTCCTATTGTGATGGACAGGGAGCTGAAATCAATACCACCGATGATGAGTCCGATGAGAGGAGTCAGAATATCGTTGACAAGAGATGTAACGATTGCGGTAAAGGCGCTGCCCATGATGATACCGACAGCCATGTCGAGGACGTTGCCGCGGGAAACGAATTTTTAAAATTCCTTGAACACTTTATTTTCCTCCGTAAATGTATTTTATAATGCTATTTTACAACAGTGTGAGTATTTTAACAATACAAAAACAGCCTTTTGGCGTGCTTGGCGTGCTTATTATTGTGTAGTACGTTATCAACACTTACAGGCAGCAGGGAGAGGCACGCCGAATTCGGGCATTCCCGTCTCCTTATTCCACTCAATAGCTTTTGCACAGGTGTTGCGTCCGGCATCGTAGAGCGGCTCATAGCCCGGCTCGCCGATGTAGTGTTCTTCCATGCGGGAGTGGTAGACCATGACGTCGAAGCGGTCGTCCTCAGAGCGGGTGAAGCTGTTGTGTCCGGGACCGAACTGTGCGTTCTTGCGGCACATCGTAAAGACGGGATGGGAAAGCTTAGTCCATGCCGATGCGTTGAGGACATCTGCATTTTCATCAATATACATCATTCCGAGACAGTATCTTGCATCGGTTCCGCTGCATGAGAACACCATGAATATCTTTCCGCCGTGCTTTATAATGCTCGGACCTTCGTTTACCGCGAAACCGAAGCGCTCCCAGTCGTACTCGGGGCGGGTTAACAGAACCATTTCGGTGCAGATGGTTGCAGGATCGCTCATGCGTGCGATGTAGATGTCGGAGTCCTGCGTAACCTTCTGCGCCCACAGCATATAGAGCTCGCCGTGATGCTCAAACACCGTGTGGTCGAGAGAGAAGTCGGTGAATGCCCGTGAACCCTCAACACTCGTCTTAATCGGACCTAAGTTCGTCCATTCATCGGTCATAGGGTCGCCGTCACAGCACAGGGCATGTGGACGTATCTGCCACACATCCGTGTCGGAGACGGTTGTTGTGAAATATATGTACCATTTTCCACGAATGAAGTGAATCTCAGGTGCCCAGATGTGAGGACTTCTGTTGCCGCATATAGGTTCGCGTTCGTACACGCATCTCTCGGAGTAATTGCCGACGGAATCCGAGAGGTCGTTGATTGAGGCGGCTCTGCGGATAAGAATTTTTCTGTACTGGTATTTGCCGTCGAGATTGTGCTCGGCATCGGTGTGCGAGGCTGTAAAATAGTAATAGCCGTCCGTGTGCTTGAAGATAAACGGGTCTGCCCTGTGCAGGATCAGCGGGTTGATGTACTGCGGTGTGTTTGGTTCTGTCATATTTTTTCCTCCATAAAATTCAGGTGTCAAAACATGCTGATTTATTTTAAAAGTGTATATCATGTTATATTTATACATATCAGCTCCGTTGTACGAAGCAAGTTGTTCTAAGGGCTCTGAAAAAAGTATTTCTGCTTCCGCCATCGTTGCAAAATCAGCCCTCCATGGCTGTTTGCAACTCAGCCGGCATCCATGACGTCTGTGGCTGTACGATAAACAGAGGCCTAAGAACAACTAAGCTTTTTCCAAAAGTCGTGATATGCATAAATATAACATGCTATACACGATTAAATTCATAGAGCATGTTTTGACACCCTGATCTCCATAAAAAATAAAATCAGATATAAAATAAAGAGGGATGCTCCCTAAGAAATAATCTGTTGATTTGAATACGTTCTTAGTGAGGCATCCCCCTCCTTTTTTTAATGTGCAAAGGCACATTCTGTCATAATTTATTTGTCCTGCTCGCTGTCCGCATTATCATCATGCGGTGTGATGTACAGGTGCATCTTATCAATGCGGTTCTTTTCCGTGTGGTCAACCACAATGCGGGCATTGTCTAAGATGACTTCATCACCATCGTGCGGAAGTCGTTCAAGCTTATCAATCACAAGACCACTGACAGAATCGTAATCCTCGGACTTATAGTCGGAATCAAGAAGCTCATTGAGGTCGTCGAGCTTGGTCATACCGTTGAGCTGGTATTCATTGTCGTTAATCTTCGTGATGCAGTCCTCCTCGTCCTCGTCGTACTCGTCTCTGATTTCACCGACAATCTCCTCAAGGAGATCCTCAAGGGTAATCATGCCGACGGTTGAGCCATATTCGTCGAGAACAATAGTTATATTGTTAGAGGTCTTTTTTAATTCCTCCATGAGCTCGGATGTCTTTTTGAACTCATAAGTATAGTACGGTTCACGCAGAATTTCTGATACATGGAAATCATCACCCGGCGAGTAGAGAAGGAGATCCTTTACATTGATAATTCCGATAACATTGTCGATGGAATCCTTGTAAATAGGTAGTCTCGTGTACTTCTCAGCGCGGAAGATATCGATAATCTCGTCATAGGTGCTGTCTATGGAGGCACAGGTCATGTCGATTCTCTGAATCATGACATCCCTTGCCCTGGAATTGCCGAAATCAAATACGTTGTTAATCATCTCATGCTCTTCATGCTCAAGCACGCCTTCCTCATGGCTTACATCAACGATGGTACGAAGCTCATCCTCGGTAAAGGACTGCCCCTTCTCACGTGAATCTACGCCGAGCAGAAGCAGAAAGCCCATCGCAAGCTTGTTCACAATGAAAATGACAGGTGTAAGTATCCACATGAGCCCGGATATGATTCCACTGTAGGCGAGGGAAATCTTTTCTGCCTTGAAGGTGGAGAAGGTCTTAGGTGAAATCTCACCGAAGATAAGTATTAAGAATGTAAGTACACCTGTGGACAGTGCAATCCATTGTGAACCGAAAAGATTGGTCGCAAGCGCTGTCAAAAGTGAAGAGGCTGAGAGGTTAACCACATTGTTTCCGATAAGTATGGCTGACAGCATCTTCGCCTTGTTGTCCGTGATGTCGAGAACTCTTTGAGCCTTCTTGTTGCCGTCCTCGGCAAGTGTACGCATTCTCACGCGGCTCACCATCGTAAGAGCAGTCTCCGCTGATGAGAAAAAAGCAGAGAGCATTAATAAAATGATAACAAATAAAACTTGTACTATGTCCCCGGGGGCCATTAAAAAAATCACTCCTTTTTGATTATTTAATAATCGCGTCTGCATGAAATAGACTCGATTTGAAGCTATTATACATGATGAAAGCGCACTCTGCAAGGGAAATCTTGGAAATCATGGTGTACGAGTGGCGGGTTCTGGTTGTGCATGGCAGAAAGATGTGGTACAATTTCAGCAGTTAATATGGAACAGATAGTAGGTAATTGCGAAACTCAAGTTTTAAGCTGAACAGTTGTGTAATTTTACTATATTGCAAGCTGGGTACTTTGCAACCGTCGGCGTTTAGCGGCTGTGTTTTAGCCGCTTATGCGCCGTTACGAGTTGCAACGTAGCGAGAGCGTGCCCGGCGGTAATATAGCAAAATTGCACAATGTCCGATATTCAAACATAGAGTTTCGCAATTACCTAGGAACAGATAATTGTGAAAGGAGCACAGTATGTCAGTGCTTAGAAAGACCAGAGAGCATTACAAGGGGCTCGACTGGGAGGAAGAATTCAAAAAACAGAAGGAATTAAGGAGAGGCATAGATGACCGCATGATTGCCAAGGTGCAGCAGCTCCGCACGGACAGGCTCGATAAGATAATGATTCTCATTACCAAGTCGGGAAACGGCGGAATGGTGTGGCTTTTTGTGGCACTGTATCTTTATATTGTAAAAAAGATGCACCAGCAGGCGATGGTGTTGATATGTGTGATTGCGGCAGTCGCGTTTATTGCGAATTTTATCATAAAGGGACTTTTTACCAAGGACAGACCATGCGACCTCGATGAGACGGTTGACCTGCTTATCAGACGGCCGCTTGGCTCATCACTTCCGTCGGGACACTCGGCGTCGTCATTTGCGTGTGTTGTCGTTATATTCCACATGAACCCGTGGTGGGGTGTGGCTGCCCTGACATGGGCGTCACTCATTGCGTTCTCGAGGATATATCTGTACGTCCATTTTCCGTCGGACGTGCTCTTCGGTATAATATCGGGTACGGCGATAGGGCTTGTGGTCATGCCGATTGCGATACATTTTATCGGATGGTAATTATGACATAGAAGTCAAAACAGGAGAATGTGTGCGATGATGTATGATGTGTTAGATTCATACATATCAGCTCAGTTGTGCGAAGCAAGATGTTCTAAGAACATCTAAGCTTCTTCCAAAAGTCGTGATATGTAGGAAACTTGCATGTCATACACATCATATACAGATATGTTTGGAGCCTGTTTTGACTTCTATGTTAAATTATCATTGATGCAGTGGAAAACAAAAAATATATAAGTACAGATTAATAAGTTATAAAAAAACAAAGTATATAAATAAAAGGATTGGAGAAAAAATGTATATAATAGCAGGACTAGGAAATCCGGGGAGCGAGTATGAGCTCACCCGTCATAACATAGGCTTTCGTGTAATTGATGAGTTGGCTGAGGAATATAATATAAGTATAAGCGAGAAAAAGCATAAGGGACTTATAGGAAAAGGTGTGATAGAAGGTCAGAAGGTTGTGCTTGTCAAGCCGCAGACATTCATGAATCTGAGCGGCGAGTGCGTGAGAGAGGTCATGGACTATTATAAGGAGAGCGTTGACCACTTTATTGTGGTTTATGACGATATAAGCCTTGATGTAGGCAAGCTCCGCGTGCGCCCGAAGGGAAGCGCGGGTGGACACAACGGAATCAAGAACATCATAGCACAGCTCGGAACGGAGGAGTTCGCGCGCGTGAAGTTCGGCGTGGGAGACAAGCCGAAAGGCGGCGACCTCGTAAACCACGTCCTCGGACGCTTCACCAAGGACGATGAGGAGCTTGCAAAGAGTCACTTCAAAACAGCAGCAGCCGCAATCGTGACCATAATGAACGAGGGCTGTGAGTCGGCGATGAATAAATATAATGGCTGATGTTACGGTAGCAGATGTTGGCTGTTATATACTGTATATGTTTAAGATTGTTATGAACGGAAGTAAAACAAAAACACAGTCTTTATGTGCATATGGATTATGTTTATATATTGCACGACTTATGGGAGAAACTTAGATATTCTTTGCACGCTGTCAGAGAAAAGCCATTTCCGATATGGATATCGGAAAAGATGCAAGCATACATGGATGTATGCTTTGCATCGGTGGCGTATACAGAAAAAATTATATCAGGGTGCTTAGAATATCTTGGTTTCGGACATTGGAGATGCAATATATAAACATAATTCCTGTGCACTCAATGAGTAAACTTTGTTTTACTTCTCTCAGTTAGAAAGGATTCCCACATGAACAGTTTTGTATATCCGTTAAAGCACCTCGCGGTCTTTGAGGATATGAAGAGAGATTTGAATAAGACAGGTAAGGCTGTCCTTGTGACAGGGTGTGTCGAGCAGCAGAAGGCGCACCTTGTTTTTGGCGTGTGTGACAGTAAGGTGAGGCTTATAATCACGCACAACGAGACGCGCGCGAGACAGTTGTACGAGGAGTACAGATTCTTTGATAAGGATGTTGTGTACTACCCTGCGAAGGATTTTATTTTCTATAATGCGGATATACACGGAAATCTCATTGTAAAAGAGAGAATAGACGCGATAAAGCATATCGCGGAGAACAAAAAGGCGGGGGAGGATGCGAGACTGACCGTTGTCACGACGATTGACGGATGCCTTGATAAGCTGCTTCCGCTCGAATATATTGAGAATAATATCATGACGCTCGCGGTTGGCGATGAGGTCAATCTGTCGGTGTATGAGAAGAAGCTTGTCAAGCTCGGCTACGAGCGGTGTGCGCAGGCGGAGAGCGCGGGACAGTTCGCGGTCAGAGGCGGAATTATAGATGTGTTTCCGTTTACGGAGGAGACACCTTACAGAATCGAACTCTGGGGTGATGAGATAGATTCCATAAGAAGCTATGACGCACAGAGCCAGCGTTCGATTGAGAACGTGGATGAGGTTACTTTTTATCCGGCGACGGAGCTTATCTTCTCGTCGGGTGAGATTTTTGCCGCACTCAAAAAGATTAAGGCGGACACGGTAAAGCAGGCGGAGCTGTTTGAGAAGGATAAGAAGCTTACCGAGGCGGCGCGAATCAGAAATAAATACGCGGAGCTTGAGGAGAGGCTTATGCTTGACCCTGAGGGCGTGAACGGCTCGATGGGGATAGAGAGCTTTATAGGTTATCTTGCGGAAAAGACGGTGTCCTTTGCAGAGTATTTTGACGCGGAGAATACGACGTTTGTGCTCGATGAGCCGGGACGTATAGCGGAGAGATTAAAAGCCGTGCAGTATGAGTTCGGGGAGAGCATGTCGCACAGACTTGAGAAAGGTGATATTCTGCCGGAGCAGACCAATGTGCTCTATGATGTGTCGTATGTTTACTCGAAGCTTTACAAGGGAGGACTTCTTGCACTTGCGGTGCTCGATGCGAGGGCTGAGGGACTTAATATCGGCGGAAGATATGACATCGGTGCGAAGGGAATAAGCTCGTACAACAACAGCTTTGAGACTCTTGTAGGGGATGTAAAAAGGTACAAGAAGGAAGGCTATGTGACTATTCTCGCGTCATCGTCAAGGCTGAGGGCTGAGAGACTTGCGGCTGATTTGAGAGAGAACGATATAACGGCATTCTTTTCGGACAGATATGACAGGGAACTGCTTGCGGGCGAGGTTATGACGGTGTTCGGAAATCTCTCAAAGGGCTTTGAGTACCCGCAGATTAAGTTCGTGCTCATAGCGGAGAGCGATATTTTTACACAGGACAAGAAAAAAAGAAAAGCCAAGGTAAAGAACTACGAGGGCAAATCAATCTCCGACTTTGCGGAGCTTTCAATAGGCGACTACGTCGTTCACGAAAATCACGGAATGGGTATATACCGCGGCATCGAGAAGGTCGTGGTCGACAAGGTCGAGAAGGATTATATAAAGATTGAGTACAGCGGCGGAGGCAACCTGTATGTGCTTGCGACGCAGCTTGACAGCATACAGAAGTTCTCGGGACCTGACGGGCATAAGCCGAAGCTTAACAAGCTCGGGACGGCGGAGTGGTCTAAGACAAAGTCCAAGGTAAAGACTGCGGTTGCCGGAATAGCCAAGGAGCTTGTGGAGCTGTATGCGATAAGACAGAACAGGCAGGGCTACAGCTTCGGACCCGACACGGTATGGCAGCAGGAGTTCGAGGAGATGTTCCCTTATGAGGAGACGGACGACCAGCTTACGGCAATCGCCGAGACAAAGCAGGATATGGAGAGCACGAAGATAATGGACAGACTGCTCTGCGGTGATGTCGGCTTCGGAAAGACGGAGGTGGCAATGCGCGCGGCGTTCAAGGCTGTGTGTGACGGCAAGCAGGTCGTGTATCTTGTACCGACGACGATACTTGCACAGCAGCATTACAACAGCTTTGTACAGAGAATGCAGTCCTTCGGCGTCAGGGTGGAGCTTCTCAGCCGTTTCTGCACGCCTACGCAGGTCAAAAACACGCTCGAGGGCTTGAAAAAGGGAACGGTCGATGTTGTAATCGGCACGCACAGAGTCTTGTCAAAGGATGTAAAGTTCAAGGATCTTGGTCTTATGATTGTAGATGAAGAACAGCGCTTCGGCGTAACCCACAAGGAGAAGATTAAGCAGTTAAAGTCAGATCTTGACGTTCTCACCCTGTCGGCGACACCTATTCCGAGGACGCTTCACATGAGTCTTGTCGGAATAAGGGACATGAGTGTGCTCACCGAGGCACCTGTTGACAGAATGCCGATACAGACCTTTGTTACGGAGTACGATGAGGAGCTCATAAGAGAGGCGATAACAAGAGAGCTCTCAAGAGGCGGTCAGGTGTACTATGTCTACAATATGGTGAAGGGTATAGAGGATGTCGCGGCAAAGATTTCCGCGATAGTTCCCGATGCCAATGTAGCCTACGCACACGGACAGATGCACGAGAGGCAGCTTGAAAAGATTATGTTTGATTTTATCAACGGGGATATTGATATACTTGTGTCGACGACCATCATTGAGACGGGACTTGATATACCGAACACCAACACCATAATCATACATGATGCCGACAGGTTCGGACTTTCACAGTTGTATCAGCTTAGAGGGCGAGTGGGACGTTCTAACAGGACGGCTTATGCGTTTCTTCTGTACAAGCGTGACAGGATGTTAAGGGAGGAAGCCGAGAAGAGGCTTTCGGCTATAAGAGAATTTACAGAGCTCGGAAGCGGATTCAAGATTGCGATGAAGGACCTGGAGATAAGAGGTGCGGGAAATGTTCTCGGCGAGGAACAGCATGGACACATGGCTGCGGTCGGTTATGACCTCTACTGCAAGATGCTCAATGAGGCAGTCCTGACACTTAGAGGATTTAAGAAGATTGAGGATGAGTTCGAGACGAATGTCGACCTTCCGGTTGATGCGTTTATCCCGGCGACCTATATAAAGAGTGAAGCTCAGAAGCTTGATATATACAAGCGCATAGCGGCGATAACTACGAAGGAGGAGCTTGTGGATATGCAGGATGAGCTCACAGACCGTTTCGGTGATATGCCTAAGACGGCGATAAGCCTTATGCGTGTCGCATTTATCAAGTCCAATGCACATCTTGCAGATATAATTGAGATAAAGGGCTCGCAGACGCAGATTATCATAAGGCTGTATCCGCAGGCACGCATAGACGTGAACAAGATTCCTACGTTTGTGAAAAGGTATGATGGCAGGGTTCAGTTCAAGGTCGAGGCTGTGCCGTATTTCAGGTACACGCCTGCAAGGGATGAACTGAAGACGGCGGATAAGTACCTCGACACGGTGACGGAGCTTGTTGAAGGCATAAGAACACTTAGGCTTGAGGATATGGGCGAATAGAGCCCGGATGCAAATGATTGTGGCATGAAATAATATACTGTGATATAATAAATCCATTAATATATAGTGCGTGGCTGTTCACAGTCAGAGCACTATATCTATCAGATGGGTAAACAGACATGAGCAAAACAGGGCGATAGCCCGATTTGCGAATGGATGTTGTGATTTCGGGAGTTCGCAGAACGGAGAAATCACGATTATATAAATAGCAGAGAAGTTGTTGAGTAAGCACATAAAAGGATACGGGATATGAAGACAATAATTTTAGCGGGCGGATTCGGAACGCGAATCAGCGAGGAGAGCCATCTTAAGCCGAAGCCGATGATAGAGATCGGCGGCATGCCGATGCTGTGGCATATTATGAAGATATATTCGCATTATGGGTTCAATGATTTTGTGGTATGTTTAGGATACAAGCAATATATGGTTAAGGAGTTTTTTGCCGATTATTTTTTACATACATCGGATGTGACATTTGACCTGGCGGCGAACAACATGATTGTGCATAATGTCAAGACTGAGCCATGGAAGGTTACGCTTGTGGATACAGGTCTTAAGACAATGACCGGAGGAAGAATAAAGAAGGTTCAGGAGTATATAGGAGATGAGCCTTTTATGCTGACCTACGGTGACGGAGTGTCGGATGTTGATATCAACAGACTGCTTGAGTACCATAAGTCGCATGGAAGACTTATGACGATAACCGCAATCAATATAGGACAGCAGTTTGGCGCGCTCGACGTCAGCGAGGACGGAGTTATCACGGCGTTTCGTGAGAAGCATGAGCTTGACGGAAGGGTAATCAACGGCGGGTTCATGGTGTGTCAGCCGGAGGTGTTTGATTATATTGACGGACCGGACACGGTGTTCGAGAAGGAGCCGGTGGAGAGACTGGTTGCGGAGGGACAGCTAATGGCGTACCATCATCCGGGCTTCTGGAAGAATATGGATACACAGAGGGACAAGCAGAAGCTTGAGGCTATGTGGGAGAGCGGGAACGCTCCGTGGAAGCTGTGGGATTAAGGCGAGAGGAAGTATTCATGGATTATCAGGGTTTGATGGAATTTTACAGAGGGAAGCGTGTGCTTGTCACAGGGCATACCGGTTTTAAGGGAAGCTGGATGTGCAGAGTGCTTTCGCTGGCAGGAGCGCAGGTATGCGGTTATGCACTCGAACCGCCGACTAAGCCTTCACTCTATGAGTTTGCCGGGATAAAGGACGATGACCGGGTTAAGTCCGTCATCGGAGATATAAGAGATTTTGACAGGCTTAAGGCTGTATTTGACGAGTTCAAGCCTGAAATCGTGATTCATATGGCGGCACAGCCGATTGTGAGGGAATCATATAAGAATCCGAGATATACATTTGAGACGAATGTTATGGGAACGGTGAATGTATGCGAATGTGTCAGGCTTAGCAGAAGCACCGGCAACGGAAATTATACGGGAGTGCTTTCTTTTGTGAATGTCACGACGGATAAGGTATATGAGAACAAGGAGCGGGCTAAAGGCGGTTACAAGGAGAATGAACCTTTAGACGGCTATGACCCGTACTCTAATTCCAAATCCTGCTCGGAGCTTGTGACGCACAGCTATGTGCGCTCATTTCTTGCTGAAGCGGGGGTGGCGGTGTCCACTGCAAGAGCCGGAAATGTCATAGGCGGAGGCGATTTTGCCGCAGACAGAATAGTTCCCGACTGCGTAAGGGCAGCACTTGCCGGTAAGGATATTGCAGTCAGGAACCCATACTCGGTAAGACCTTATCAGCATGTATTAGAACCTGTGTATGCATATCTCATGATTGCGATGGAGCAGTACGGGAATGCGGAACTTGCAGGCTGGTATAATGTGGGACCCGATGATAAGGACTGCGTAACAACGGGTGAGCTTGTCGGTATATTCACGGATTGCTGGGAAGGGGCAAGATGGTACGTCCAAGGCGACGGAGGACCTCACGAGGCGGGCTTTTTAAAGCTCAACTGCGATAAGCTTAAAAAGACATTCGGCTGGAAGCCTGTCTGGAATATACGGACGGCAGTTGGGAAGACGGTGGAATTTTCAAAGCTGTTAAAAGAGAAGCATACGACTGCGGACAAGGCTGCAGACTGCATGAACAGCCAGATTAAGGACTATATCGGAACGGCATGTAAAATAGAGTGAGGGATAACAAAAAGGTAATTAAAGTCAGGCAATTGCGAAACTATATATTTGAAAGCGGACGTTGTACAAATTTAACAATTCACCGCAGGCACGCTTTCGCTACATGAATCACGCAACGGTACATAACGCAGTAAAATACACTGCCTAAGTACCGGCGGCTTCATAGTATCTGCTTGCGAATTTGTTAAATTTGCACAACTGTTTATCGTCAAAATTGCGTTTTGCAATTATCTAGGTAATTAAAATAGATAAAAGGAGCTGCACTATGTTTGAAGGAAAGAGTGAAAAGGAAGCGAGAGCACGGATTTTAGAGCTCGTGAGTGAATATTGTGACCGTTTTCACAATCAGGACAAGGAGTATAAGGAGGGCGACAGACTGCCTTATGCGGCGAGGGTGTATGATCACGATGAGATGGTGAACCTTGTGGATTCGTCACTTGAGTTCTGGCTCACATCGGGAAGATACACTGCTCAGTTTGAGAGTGAGTTCGCAAAATATCTGGGTGTACGCTTCTGCAGTCTGGTCAATTCGGGCTCATCAGCCAACCTTCTTGCATTTATGACGCTCACATCACCTCTTCTCGGTGAGAGGGCTGTAAAGCGCGGTGACGAGGTTATAACGGTGGCAGCGGGATTTCCGACTACCGTAACACCTGTCATACAGTATGGTGCGGTTCCGGTGTTCATCGATGTGACGATACCACAGTACAATATAGATGTCACAAAGCTTGAGGAGGCATATTCAGATAAGACAAAGGCGGTCATGATTGCACATACACTTGGAAATCCGTTTGATTTGAAGGCGGTTAAGGATTTCTGTGACAGGCATAAGCTGTGGCTTGTAGAGGACAACTGTGATGCACTCGGCTCGGAGTATACAATAGACGGAAAAGTCAGACTTACCGGAACGGTGGGCGATATAGGTACGAGCAGCTTCTATCCTCCGCACCATATGACCATGGGAGAGGGCGGAGCGGTCTACACGGACAATCCGCTGCTCAACAAGATTATACGCTCATTAAGGGATTGGGGAAGGGACTGCGTGTGTGCGTCGGGACAGGATAATCTGTGCGGACACAGATTTGACGGACAGTACGGTGAACTTCCGAGGGGCTATGACCACAAGTATGTCTACTCACACTTCGGCTATAATCTCAAGGCTACCGACATGCAGGCGGCTGTAGGCTGCGCACAGCTTAAAAAATTCCCTTCGTTTGTTCAGAGAAGAAGAGAGAATTTTAAGGTGCTTTATGAGGGGTTGTCAGACCTTGAGGATTATTTTTATCTTCCGGAAGCGGTGGACAATTCAAATCCAAGCTGGTTCGGTTTTTGTCTGACATGCAGGCCGGGAACGGATAAGAACGAGGTCGTGAGATATATAGAGGGACATGGGGTTCAGACAAGAATGCTGTTCTCAGGCAATCTTATAAAGCAGCCGTGCTTTGATGGACTGCGGGCTGAGGGCAAGGGCTTCCGTGTAGCAGGTGAACTTACAAATACTGATACAATTATGGAAAATACATTCTGGATAGGTGTTTATCCGGGAATGACTGAGGAAAAGCTTTCATATATGATAAAAGTTATTCATGAAGCTGTGGGAATGGAGAAGGTATATGAGAATTAAGGTATCGGATTATATTGCCGGGCTCGTCGCAGAGCTTGGCATAGAGCATGTATTTACGGTTACGGGCGGGGGAGCCATGCATCTTAATGACTCCTTCGGACACAGCAGTGAGCTGAGATGTATTTATAATCACCATGAGCAGGCTTGCGCGATTGGGGCAGAGAGTTATGCCCGAATTGCAGGGAAGCCTGCTCTTTTGTGTGTTACGACGGGACCCGGAGGCACGAATGCACTCACGGGAGTTCTCGGGGCGTACTTAGATTCCATCCCGATGCTTGTGATTTCGGGGCAGGTAAGGTATGACACGACAGCGAGAAGCACGGGGCTCAACATAAGAGCCATGGGAGATCAGGAGTTCGACATCACAAAGGCTGTCGCATCCATGACAAAGTATTGCGAGATGGTTATTGAACCGAAAAAAATACGCTATTGTGTCAGGAAGGCATACCATATTGCGGTTACGGGAAGACCGGGACCGACATGGCTTGACATACCGCTCAATGTGCAGGGCGCATATATCGACACCGATGAACTTATTGATTATGACGAGAGCTGTGACGAGTATGCGGACTATCAGAAGAACCTTCCGCCTAAGCCTGATAAGGAGCTTGTAATGTCGGTGCTTGAGAAAGTGAGAAGGGCGGAAAGACCTGTACTGAATGTGGGAAACGGAGTACGCATAGCGGGAGCGGCAGAAGTGTATGAGCGGGTGAAGAAAAAGCTTAACATTCCGGTTGTCACAGGCTGGGACAGCATAGATTTATGTGCGGACGATGACAAGCTATACGTCGGGCGCGCGGGAATAATGGGAGACAGAGCGGGCAATTTTGCGGTACAGAACAGTGATTTGTTTTTGTCAATCGGCAGCAGACTCAGCATAAGACAGGTTGGGTATAATTATAAGAGCTGGGCGAGGGCGGCATATACGATTGTCGAGGATGTCGATGCCGAGGAGCTTAAGAAGCCTACGCTTCATGTTGATATGCCTGTGTGGGCTGATGCATTTGACTTTTTGACAATGCTTGATGAGTGTCTGACGCAGATATGCGGTGAGAATGGCACGCTTTTTCCTGACGGAAAGTGGCATGAGGCATGCAGAGACTGGAAAATCAACTACCCGGTGGTGCTGGAAAAGCATTACGGGAAATGTATTGAGAACGGACATGAGTATGCCAATGTATACGCATTTATAAAGGAGTTAAGCAGAAGGCTTTCGAAGGGGCAGATAACGGTTGTCGGAAACGGCTCGGCATGTGTTGTGGGAAGCCATGCGTATGTTATAAAGGAAGGACAGCGCTTCATAATCAACTCAGCGGTTGCATCGATGGGTTATGACCTCCCGGCAGCGGTAGGAGCATGGGTGGCGCAAAAAGCGGGTAAGGTCAACGAAAACAGTGGCAATTTATGTGCGGATTATGATATAATATGCGTCACGGGAGACGGAAGTATCCAGATGAACCTTCAGGAGCTTCAGACCATTATTCATCATGGAATGAATATGAAGATATTTGTGATTAATAACGGAGGATATCATTCGATACGTCAGACACAGAAGAACTTTTTCGGCGAACCGCTTGTCGGGATAGGAGAGGACAGTGGTGACTTAAGCTTCCCGGATATGGCGAAGCTTGCATGGGCTTACGGATATGAATACCGCTCAATCGGAAGCAATGATAAGTTCGATGTGCTTGATGAATTTCTTGCACTTAAGGGACCGGCGATATGTGAGGTGTTCGTAAGCAGAGGGCAGAAGTTCGAACCGAAGTCTGCGACTAAGAGACTTGATGACGGAACGCTTGTGTCGGCACCTCTTGAGGATCTGGCACCGTTTCTTCCGAAGGAGGAGTTAGAGCGGAACATGTTCATACCGCTCATGTGAAATTTTATATGAAAAAAGCGTATGTGACGGGAGCGACAGGTGCGATAGGAATGGCACTTGTGGCGGAGCTTTTGAAAAACAATATAGAGGTCAAGGTATTTCTCAGAAAAGACTCTGAGCGCAGCGGGCGTATTGCGGAAAGCTTTGGAGAGGAGCTTAAGAGCGGAAATATAAGCGTGGAATATGTGAGCCTTGAGGAGCTTAAGCATTTCATGGAGAATGTGTATACCCAGGGGCGGCAGGACAGTGTGTTTTATCATCTTGGCTGGAGCGGAACATTCGGAAAGCTGAGAAATGATGCCGGGCTTCAGCAAAAGAATGTGGAGTACACACTCGATGCGGTGAGACTTGCAGGCAGACTAGGATGTACAAAATTTATCGGTGTGGGTTCACAGGCAGAGTATGGCAGAGTAAGCACAAGACTTACGCCTGATACGGATACGGCACCGGAGAATGAGTACGGCAGGGCGAAGCTTGCTGCCGGAGTCAGCAGCAGAGAGCTGTGCAGGGAGCTTGGAATTGAGCATGCATGGGTGAGGGTGTTAAGTGTATATGGACCGTATGATGGAATGAATACAATGATAACATCAGTCATAAGGGGACTTTTAAAAGGGGACAGAGTTTCACTTACCAAGGGAGAACAGATGTGGAATTATCTGTATTCGGAAGATGCGGGAAAAGAGCTGTACCTGCTTGGAGCCAAAGCTGTGAGGAACGGTGCGGTATATATTCTTGCGGGAAGTGAGGAACACAGCCTTAAAGAGTATGTTGTAAGACTGTGCAGGGCGATGGATGCAGACGATAAGCTGTTGGGCTTTGGTGATGTTCTGTATGGTGAGGGACAGGTGATGTGCCTGACTGCCGATATAAGTGCATTGTGTTCAGATACCGGATACATACCGGATACCATATTTGAGGATGGAATTAAAAAGACGGCAGAGTGGGTTAAATCACTTTCGTAATCAGCAGTATGAAAAGAGGATAATTGTGGATAAACAGCGTAAAAAGAAGATAAGCATAATGGTACCGTGTTATAACGAGGAGGAGAATGTCATTCCGATGAGCGAAGCGCTTGTCGATGTGATGACGAGGGCGCTTCCGCAGTATGACTACGAGATTTTATTTATAGATAACTGCTCTCAGGACAGAACAAGAGAGTATTTAGAGAAGATATGCGCAGGAAATAAGAATATCAAGGCAATATTCAATGTGACCAATTTCGGGCAGTTTAACTCGCCGTTCTATGGTATGTGCCAGACGACGGGAGACTGCACGATAAGCGTGTGCTGTGATTTTCAGGATCCGGTTGAGATGATACCTAAGTTCGTGGCTGAGTGGGAGAACGGCTATAAGATTGTCAGCGGAATAAAGAAGCACAGCAAGGAGAATAAGTTCATATATCTTCTCAGAACCATATATTACAAGATGATACGCAAAATGTCCGATGTTGAGATGATTGAACATTTTACAGGCTTCGGTCTTTATGACAAGACATTTATTCACCTCCTAAGACAGCTTGACGATCCGATGCCTTTTATTCGAGGCATTGTTGCGGAGTATGGTTTTAAGAGAAAAGACTTAGAGTATACGCAGCCTAAGCGCCGCGCCGGAAAGACGAAAAATAATTTCTATTCACTGTATGATGCGGCGATGCTCAGCATAACATCATACACGAAGGTCGGTTTAAGACTTGCCACATTTTTCGGATTTATCGCATCGGCGCTCTCAATGCTTGTTGCATTAATGTATCTTGTGTACAAGCTCACACACTGGTATTCGTTCACGGCAGGAACGGCACCTATCGTAATCGGTATCTTTCTCATAGGTTCGATACAGTTGTTTTTCATAGGACTGATTGGAGAATATGTGCTTAACATCAACAAGCGTGTGATTCACAGACCGCTGGTGGTTGTCGAAAAGACGATTAATTTTGACGGACAGCCGATACCTATGGCGGGAACAACACAGGATTCCGTTGAGAACGAGAAGGCATACGATGAGTATCATCGTGTCCTTATGCAGCAGGGAGAGTCGGGGGAGGACAGATAATGGACACAGAGACTAAAAATATACCGGTTGTCATTTTTCATGCCGGATGCCCGGAACATCTTCCGTACAGTGTACACTCGGCGGAAAAATATAATAAAAGAGTTATTCTGCTCGGGGACGATGCTAACAGGACTGTCGCGAAGGAGTGGTTTGACTCGGCGAAGCTTAATCTTGACAGATATAACGAATTTCTCAAGGTATTTGTTAACTACTCAACCTACACGGATTTTTTTGCCGAGATATGTTTTAAGAGGTATTTTTTATATTATGAGCTGATGAGGCAGCTTGATTTTGACAGGATAATGGTTGCGGAGAGCGACTTGTATAACTGTGCCGATTACAGCAGTATTCCGTCGCTTGAGAGTGCCTATGCAATGGTGTCTACCGTGTCGGGGCAGGATAAGGATTACGGCTGGAGCTCCTGCTGTCACTGTTCGTACTGGACGAAAGCTGCTCTTGATGATTTCCTAACATTTTGTGAGGAGACTTTCAGGGACAATAGGGAACTTCTTCTTGAAAAGTGGAATTACCAGAAGGAGCATAATCTTGCCGGTGGAGTGTGCGATATGACTCTCGTTTATCTGTGGTCGAAGGATAACGATAGGGTGCTCAATTCAGCGAAGGTGTTCGACGGAGGAACGATTGACCAGAATCTGTGCGACAGGATGAACTTTACGGAAAATGAGTATAAGTACAATTCGGTTGCCGGAATCAAGAAGTATGTTTTTAAGAAGGATGAGAGAGGTAATAAACAGCCGTACCTTGTGAGAACAGACGGAACAATGATAAGAGTGTTTGCGATACATTGCTCCGGACGTGCGAAGTCGGCTATTAAGGCTTTTGATAAGAGCTATGCGGCGGTGTGTATGTCACAGATGAAATCACAGATTAAGATTAAGCTTGGAGCTTTAAAGGGAAAGCTGTTATCACGCGCTTAGGCAATCGGTTTACAGATAAAAGAATGGGGATTATTTATGAAAGATATTATCCGTAAAATAATTAAATCATGGGCGGCTGCTGAGGGAAATGTCAATTCCACGAAGGATATACTTGAGTGGGTGGCAAGGCTTAATCGTAATGCCAATGTCTCTATTAAGGAGTGTGAATCGGGGGACAGCAGTTTCTGGTTTTATGATGACTATGTGGGTGAGATACACAACAGAAAGCGTTCCTTCTTTTCAATCACCGGCATACAAAGATATGAGAACAACAGGCTTGTGGCTGAGCAGCCTATAATTGTACAGCCGGAGATTGGTTATCTCGGCATAATATGTAAGGAGATAGACGGCGTTATCAATTTCCTTATGCAGGCGAAGATAGAACCGGGCAATGTCAATGTAATACAGATTTCACCTACCATACAGGCCACGAAGAGCAACTATACCAGAAGACATGGAGGGGTACTTCCCAATTATTTTGACTATTTTTACAATTCAAAGAAATATACGGTTATATACGACCAGATTCAGTCTGAGCAGGCGGGAAGATTTTACAAGAAGCGTAACCGCAACATCATAATGCTCTTAGATGAAGATATAGAGGTGCTGCCCAACTATAAATGGATGACTCTCGGACAGATTAAGCAGCTTATGAAGATTGACAATCTGGTGAATATGGATACAAGAACGGTGCTGTCGGGAATTCCGCTTACCAACTGCGGATTTTCGGCTGAAGAATTGGCGGATATTGAGAGCAGCTTTTCGGACAAGAGCTTTTATCACTCTATATTTACGGGAGGTATCACGGCAAATATTTCCGAGATATATCAATTCCTCAATAATTATAAGATGTTTGAGGAGAAAAAGACGGTGCTTGTGCCGCTCAATCAGCTTCGCGACTGGAGCGTTGACGACTACGGAGTTACATGCAGCCATGAGGCCGACTACATGGTGAGATATTATGATATAGAGATTAACGGAAGAGAAGTTAAGCAGTGGAGCCAGCCGCTTTTTAAGGCGATAGGGAAGGCCACGTTCGGTCTTATCACAAGAACGGTGAACGGCAAGAAGGAATTTTTGGTTGCAGGCAGACCGGAGATAGGTTCCTTTGATTATATAGAGTTAGGACCGTCCGTTCAATGGGAGCCTACGAGAAAGCCGGAGGATGATAATGTTGTCGACAGTCTTTTCAGGGACAAGATTGTACATGGAAAGACAAAGTACCAGGTGATTCTCTCAGAGGAGGGCGGACGCTTCTACCATGAGCAGAACCACAATTATATCATAGAGATTGAACCACAGGAGCTGGAAGAGCTTCCGGAGGGATATTTCTGGATAGATTACGGAACACTTAATTATATGATACAGATTAATAACTGTCTTAATATTCAGCTTAGAAATCTGTTGTCTTTGATTGAAATATGATGGAGAGAAAAATGGTTAGAATAGGTATACTCGGAGCAGCAGACATTGCATACAACAAGTTTATCCCGGCACTATCACAGGTGGACGGTGCGGAGTGTGCGGGTGTTGCATCCTGCTCGAAAAAGAAGCTTGAAAGATTTGTTGAAAAATATAATTTACATGTATATTCGTCCTATGATGAGGTGTTAAATGACGAGAGCGTTGACTGTGTGTACATACCTCTTCCGCCGGCGTTTCACTATGAGTGGGCGAAAAAAGCACTTCTTGCGGGAAAGCATGTATTTCTTGAAAAGCCTTCCACAACTTCACTCAAATACACGGAGGAGCTTGTCAAGCTTGCAGATGAGAGAGGGCTTGTCATACAGGAAAATTATATGTTTCAGTATCATGACCAGCTAAGGAAGCTTAAGGAGTTCATTGCGGACGGCAGAATCGGACAGCTTAGGCTCGTGAGGACGAGCTTTGGATTCCCAAGGCGTCCGGAGGGAGACTTCCGCTATAATAAGGATTTAGGCGGCGGAACAATGATGGATAACGGCGGTTATACGATAAAGCTTATAACCGAGCTTCTCGGCGACAGCACAAGATATTTAAGCTCACGGCTCGATTATGATGAAGAGGCGGGCGTTGATATATTCGGAACGGCTGAATTTACCAATGCTGCAGGTGTGATTGCACAGGCGGCGTTCGGAATGGATTGTCAGTATCAGTGTTCACTTGAGCTGTGGGGCAGCAGGGGAAGAATCACAACGGGAAGGATATATACGGCACCGGCGGGTTATATTCCGACGGCGGTTATTGAAACCGGTTCGGAGAGTGTCACAGTGGAGCTTCCGAGTGATGACCATTTTGTCAAATCGATAAGTATGTTTTTAAAGGCTCTTGAAGATGAAAATATAAGAAAGAATATGGCGGCAGCTCTTGTAAGACAGTCGGCGTTTGTAGAGGAAGTCAGAAAATGAATACAAGGTCAAGATTCGGTAAAGCAGCAGTTTATGTAAGCCAGATTGCTGCCATCGCAATATTTTTTATATTATTTTTTCTGTTTGCAAGAATTTCAACTCTGTATGGTTCGGTTTGGCAGACCGGCTTTAAGAGTATGGTGAATATAGGGCTTATTGTGAGTGCGGTGATATTCGGGGCATGTGCGGGTGTAATTGTATATGCCGCCCGCAGGGGAGAGGCGGCATTGCCGGATTACCGCGATGCAGCGGCATGTGGTCTGCTTATAATAATCCATTATATCATCAGGGTTCAGATAGTCGGAACCCTGCAGCTTGATGAGGGACTTACATGTTATGAGTCACTTGAACACCTTGTGTACCACCCTGATATGATTCTTAGTAATTTTATAGAGGCGGGAAAGATTGCCGACAGGAGTGCGTATGGTTATTGTATGTTTGCACTTATGGGTGAGTTCCTGGTTCCGGGAAAAGGAACCGGCTTTCAGTGGAGCCAGCTCTATATGGGAATTGCGGCAGCCTGCTGTATATATATGACATTTAGGAGGCTGTTTCCTAAGGCGAGGCAGGTAATCGTATGGTTTGCGGCACTTGTAGTGTCAATCTCGCCGATGACACTGGGAATGTCAACCTTGTGCGGACTTGAATATGGAATGACCATGTTCTTTATCTATGCCTTTTACTGTTGTGTATCAAAAAGATATATTCTTATGGCGTTCTGGCTTATTATGCTGGGAACAACAAAGAGCTCGGGAATGCTGGCTGCGCTTATGTTCGCCGGAGCGTTTCTTGTCGGCATATTCACGACCGGAATAAGAAATAAGAAAAAAACGGATGTTGCGGATACATCGGCTAAAGGAAATACGTTTCAGGAGAGCGATGATGCAGATGGCGATGAGTACGATGTCAAAACCGGAATCATAGCCATTGGTGCCATATTGGCGGTAGGTCTGTTCGTGTACGGAGTCATAAGAGTATGTGCGATGAATGGAATAGCATTTTCGGGATATTATATCAGGATTAAGCTTGCACAGTTATATGTTCTCAATTTCAACTGGATATGGCTCATTATCGCGATAACCGGGATTGTTATGGTTTCTGCGAACATGAGAGTAAGAAAAACTCACAAAATGGAGTTCACGCCGTGGCTTGTGCTTGTGGGATGCTACATGGTATATGTGCTCTATCTGCTTGCATATCCTAAGGCAACCCTTCCAAGGTATAATATGCTTGCGGATACCATGCTGGCAATGATTGGTGTTATTATGCTTATCAAGCTGTTCGAGCGAAGAAGAGTAATATTATCCACGCTTGCCGTGCTTGGAGGGCTTATGTTTGCAGAGACGTTCATCACAGTGGACCCGGTGAGCGCTGCACTCTTTACCAATATGCAGACCAACCGTTTTCCGATATTATACACGGCAGGATTTTCAAGTGAACAGAAGGAAATGAACGGAAATCCCGGAGACTATGCTTATTATAACTATCATTATACTTTTGTAAATAATGCCATTGACAGTATTCTTGAGGAGTATGATGCTGATTTCGATATAATCGTTGCATCGTCTGCAAATGAAGGTGAGACACAGTTCCGACAGGATAATATAAGATGGGATCCGGATGTTAAGGAACTTGTGTATTATTCTGAGGACAGTACGTCGGACTGCTATAGCGTGAACAGAGTCGCTGTGGACGGAATACTCAAGCTTGCGGTGTTTCCGGAGAAGCTTGTGTATATAGAGATTCCTTGGAATCACGGTGATTCTAAGAATGCCATTGAGATGCTCGGAGGGTATTATAATGTGGATGGTCCTAAGGTCATGTATGAGGGATGGCAGGGAACGGTTCTGTATTATTTTTTTACTTTAAATCAGGTTCAGAAGTAACGGAAAGGGAGAAGAGTTATGAAAAGATATATCAGTCAGGCTTCTGAGATTATGAAGAATGATTTATCGCTGAATGTACTTGTTGTGGCGATGCTGCTCTACTTTGTCGTGATGGAAACCGTGAACGGTCATTATGTGCAGGCCTTGTGCGCTCTTTTGAGCGTGGTGATGTATATTGCGGGAGCTTTCCTCGGTCCGATAAAGAAGTACCTTCCGATAATACTGTCAATTATATTCATCCCCGTACTTTTTGCTGCAGGCATACAGTTTCTGGCACACAAAACAATAAGCGGCGGCTTTCTCAATGTGTGTGCGGTAATGTTTCTTTTTTCCATTGCAGGATATACGAATACTACGGGAACTAAGTGCATAACTTATCTTGCCGGTGTTGTGGGAAGTATATTTGTGTTCTGTATCAATCAGAACAACAATGGTATCATTATCGGAATCGGAATGCTCATCGCGGCTATTATGCTTCTTGATGCAACATACACGGCAGTGTCTAAATATGTGCTTGTGTGGTTTCTCTCGCTTCTTATTATGAAAGTGGTGGGAATCGTATTTTTCTTAAAAAATATCAAGATTAAGGATGGACTTATGGGGCTTTTAGCTTCAAATGAGGAGCTGTATATTGTGCTTGTCATACTGGGAATAGGAAGCCTGCTCTTAAGAGAAAGACATCCGCGGATCAAGTCGGACAGAGATAAGAAACATATACCGTCGCTCAAGAGATGGCAGACCATTACGGGAATAACCTTTGCCATTCTGTTCTTCTGGGGAATATTGAACATGAATGATATTTTCAGCATGCAGATACATGACGCAACCAAGGGGGTTACGACCGCACTGCTCAATATATATGTGTATATCAATAACTTTGCGGGTTCATTCGATAATATATTTTCCGGCTGTGGCTTTATAGCACTGTTTCTTACGGTTGCGGGCATGTGTGCCATAGCATACAAGTCATTACAGAATTACAGGGTAACGCATGCAGTCGAGGATAAGCTTCTTGGTATGGTGATGGCAGGGTATATCGTGAATTTTACATACTTTGATTTTTCCGTGCCGATGACACTTTTATGGATGCTTACCGCAGGCTGCGTCGTAAACGGCACGGCACTGATAAAAAAGGAAGATGGCAGAAATTAGTTGCAATTTACGGCTGATAAGCTATAATTTTATAATAAGATATCAGGGTCAAAAGGTCAGAAGTCCGATGCAAGCTTGCTTGCGTGAGGATTTTTGACATTGTGACCCGCCAAAAATATGAGTAAGAAGCCATTTTTCATAGAAAAATGTGCGAATTACGAATGTTTTTGAGAATTGTGGGAGCACGCAGTGCGAAGCAATTCGATATCATTGAGGTCAAAATACCTTTTGACCTCAACATCATAATAAGTATCCGAATATAAATATTCGGGAATTATATTACAATTTGAGGAGGAAAGTTATGGCATTTTGTGAGAATTGTGGCAGACCGCTTGCTGACGGTGAAGTATGTAAATGTAAGCAGGTCGATGGTGCACAGCAGGCGGCACCGGTTCAGGCAGCGGAGATTCAGACGGAGCCTGTACAGTCTAAGAAGAAGGGCAGGAAGGGACTTGCAATCGTAATAGCAGTGCTTATATTGGCGGTGGCGGCAGGAGTGGCAGTATTCCTTCACTCAGCTAACGGATATAAGAAACCAATCAATGATATAACCAAGGTAATCAATAACAAGAATACGGATCCTGACGCTGTTATCTCGGCAGTTCTTCCTGATTTTGCGACATCCTATTATAAGAAGGCTGTCAAGATTGTTAAGACATCGGATGATGCAGCGGACGTTTTCACGGAGGTTGAAGATGAGCTTCAGGATATGTATGATGAATTTGATGACGAGTACGATAACGGCTGGAGCGTAAAGTTCGATTATAATGATAAGGAAAAGTTAGATGCTGATGAGATTGAGTCACTCAACGATACATACTCAGGATTATATGATTCATATTTTGAGGATATATGTGATGAGATTGCAGAATTTGATAAGTATGATTATGAGGACCTCGCAGATTCTCTCGGAATAAAAGCTGCCAAGGCAAAGGATCTCTGTAAGATTGCCGTTAACTTCATGAAGGAATTCAAGGGAGCAAAGGTTACAGAGGGATATTCACTTACAGGCAGACTTGTTCTTAGCGATAAGAGCGGTGAGACACTTGAGAAGTCAGATAAGATAACAATCAATGTGATTAAGTTCAATGGTGATTGGATGATAGATTACATGTCAGCACTTCCTGAGTTCGGAATCAGCTTGTATGATTTACAGCGTATGCTTTACAATTTATACTAAAAAATGTACAGAGAATGTAGGAAAGCGGGGCTGCCTGATAAGGCAGTCCCGCTTTTGACTGTACAAGATTACTGAATATATTTGGTAAAAATATCCCATAGTATGTCGTCGTAGGCAATGTAATCAATTCCTGTCGCGAGAGCCACACCCTCATTTCTGCCTTCATATATATACCAGCTTCCGTTGAGCTTAATCACAGAGAGGGTAAGCTTTTCAGTCTTGGCTGCCGTCTCTCCGGACTTATTGTACAGCACATAACGTCCGGTGATATAATAGCCCTTGCTTACGTTGAATTTCAAATAGCTCTGACAGCGTTCCCTTATTATTGAACAGAGAGTGGAGGCACGCTTGTGGGATATTCCCAAAGCATCGGCAAGGTTCTTCACATCGTCCTTTCCCATATTATCAATTGCATTGACAATATTCTGATAGTAATCAGCCTTGGCTTCAATCTCGTTGTATATTATAGCAAGCTGACTGTCATCCATCTTTACCTTATCACCTGTAATGTCGAACTTCATCTTGATGTCGCTTCCGCCGCTCGCGGCATTATCACGGTAATAGTCCTCAAGCTCGGTGGAAATTGAGTCAATGTATTGATAGTATACATCGGAGTTGGCAATTATCTTGTAAGCTGAATTGTAGGCTTTTTTGTCACCTCCTGAGTAGATTAGCCTGAATATTTTTGCAGGAGCGGTTTCGCGGCTGTTATAGATGCTGCAGATATCTTTGACGGGACGCATGTAATCTAAGCTTCGTATAAAGCTGAATATTCCGAATGCGCCCGCACATATCACAATGATTATTGCCGCTCCGGCTATTATTTTCCGGGTATTTGATGTCTTTTTGGTATTTTCTGCATCAAGTGTGTTTGTTTCAGTGCTTTCGACAGAAGCATCTGTATTATGCTTATGCTTTTCCATTTTCAATTAATCCTCCGTTATGTTCTTCAGTGATTACGTGACTCTCAATGATGTAGTTAATTGTATTATACAGGTAAGGCTTAAGACCGTCAATGTCGAGAGGGTCATTGTAGAGAATGGCACTGTAGGATATGGAGCTTATGAGCTCGATTATCATGAACAGCATAATCTCAGGTTCCTTAAAATTCACGCCGGAACGCTCTATAAGTGAATAGTAGGTGTCACGAAAATCTATCGATTCATCGGCAGAACCTGCCGTGAGGGCCTTTTTGAATATAGCCCAGCTCAGATTCTTGGAAATAAAGGTGAGCAGGGATTTGTTCTCGGTGAATTGGTTGATTACGTTGTCGGCAATGAATATAAAAGTATTCTTAAAATACTCAAGACCGGAATATTTATCCTCATAATGCTCGTTCCTGAGGGAATCAAGAGCTTTGCTGAGTACAAGAGAGGACTGGTGGCTTATGAGCTTGTTGCGTATATCGTATTTATCCTTAAAATACAGATAGAATGTGCCTTTAGCGATACCTGCCTGTTCTGAGATCTCAGATATGCTTGTTTTATTGACACCCTTCGTTGTAAACAGCTCGAAAGCTGTGTTTAGCAAGGAAAGGCGTTTGTGCTGCTTGTTTTCTTCTGCTTTTCCCATGGTAAAATCCTTTCAAAATAACAATTATCTATAACAATTATTAATATATTACCTCTTTTTTATAATTTTTCCAATTAAAAAGTATTGCATTTAATTAATTTAATTTTAAATTTATTTTTTTGCCGGAAAATAAGTGGAAAACAATGTGTTTTAATGCTACAATTATGGTAATTATAAGTAAATCACATCACAATTATTATGGGTGTTATAATGCAATGGAGGGTATTGGAATGTCGGCATACATTTTTGTGCATTTTACAGGAGAGGAAAGACCGGATGGAGAACAGATATATTTTTCCGTGAGCAGGGACGGTCTGCATTGGAACGACCTTAACAGGGGTGAGCCGGTGCTGACCTCACAGCTTGGTGAAAAGGGAGTGAGGGATCCGTTCATAGTCAGACATCCGGCGACGGGGCGATTCTATCTTATTGCGACGGATTTATGTATGTACACCCGAAAGGATTGGGGAAAGGCTGTACATGAAGGAAGCCGTGACATAATAATATGGGAGTCTGATGACCTCGTTAACTGGTCAAAGGAGCGGAGCGTCACAATAGGAATCCGAAATGCAGGCTGTGTGTGGGCACCTGAGGCGGTGTACGACCATAAAAGAGATGAATTCATGGTATTTTTTGCTTCATTTACAAGAGCTGACGGGAACAAGCCGGAATGTGGGAACGACGAGCCGGGTGACAAGCATATAATATACAGAAGTTTTACGAAGGATTTTAAGGATTTTACACCGGCGGAGAGATACATTGAACGGGAACAGAGCATAATTGACACGACAATTATTCAGGACGGTGAGATTTATTACAGATTTTCCAAGGACGAGGTGAGCAAAAAGCTGATACTTGAAGCTGCAGGCAGTCTTGAGGAGGAAGCGTTTACCAGGATTGAGAGTGAGACTCTGGACGGGCTTTACGGACTTGAGGGACCTGAGTGTTACGCTCTGCCGGATGGACACTATTGCCTGATTGCAGACAGGTTCGCACAGCACAAAGGTTATATGCCTATCATTATAGATGATATGGAGCATGGTGTCATGCATGTGATTGACGATGACGGATACGACATGGGAACTACAAGGAAGCGTCACGGCGGTGTGATGGAGATTACGGACAGCGAGTATGACAGACTGCTGAAGCATTTTTCATAAACGGTCAGGGAGAATGGTATGATTGTACTTAAGAGCACGGATGAACTCAGGAAGGTATTTGGCAAGCTTATAGGGACATTGTCTGTTCCGGTTGAATGGGACGGGAATTTTGTTGTCATGGATAATTTTCTTGTGCTGAGCGGCAGGGAACGGTCGGTGATTTTTAATTATGATACGAGAAGAGTCAGTACCAATATTATCGATTTAAAGCTTGATAAGGTGAATGTACAGACAATCAGTCCGCAGTCACAGCTTATTAACATATTTAATCTGGTGCTCTATGCTTTCGGAAAGTGGGGAGCATTAAAGGGGATAACGGTTGAGAAGGATGAGACGCAGATAAATACGCTGTTTGGTGCTGTGTTCGGACAGATTGGCGTGACAGCGGAGTATACGGCACAGTACTGTTTCTTATATAAAGGTGATATGAGAATCACATACGAGGATGCCATACAGCTTGCTATCGAAAAGGATAATGATGAGGTTGAAGATGAGGAGGACAAGACTGCCGGACTGTGGCATAACATGGTTTGGAAGGTTGTAAACGAAGAGTTTGCGTTCTCAAGGACATCCTTGGAGGAGAGAAAGCGCGGCAGGCTGGGAAATAACTTCTACAAGGTTGGATATGACTGCCCAAGATGTGGACAGAAGCTTTACATGGCGGTATTTCCTGAGAAGGATGAACCTGTTATTGATACGGTGAACGGACAGGTGAGAATGGCAAGAGTATTTTACTGCCCTGAGTGTTCAGTATTTTTTACACCCATTCCGCTTAAGAACCTGACGGATAAGGACGTATTTGTTCTTGATTTTGACGGTGACAGGTCGGCTGCCGGAGATTACATGGAGATGCTTGGGAAGCTTGCAGGGGATGAACCTAACGGTAATTTCAATGAATATGTAGGGGCTGAGAAGGCGGAGGAACTGAACAAGAGACCTGACCTTAACAGTATAGACAAGGGAATTGAGGATAAGCGTGTTGACCTGAGCGGAGTAGACAAGGGAATCGAAGATAAGCGTGCTGACCTGAGCGGAGTAGACAAGGGAATCGAAGATGAGCGTGTTGACCTTAGCGGAGTAGACAAGGGAATCGAAGATAAGCGTGCTGACCTGAGCGGAATAGACAAGGGAATCGAAGATGAGCGTGCTGACCTGAGCGGAATGGACAAGGGAATCGAAGACGGGCGTGTTGACTTAAACGGAATAGATAAGGGCATTGGAGATAATTACAGAAATTTAAACGGAATTAATAAATTTGACGAGATTATAAAGGCTGAGGAAGGTTTTTACCCGGAAGAGTATGTAAAGCATATGGAACCCGAATATGAAAGATTATGGGACAGGATGGTTGAGGAGAGCGAGGAACGTGTCGAGGAGGCAGAAGAAAACTCAGCGCACGGACATATAAAGGCGAAGCATGCCGATTTGTCACCGGAACATGCAGCATATTCAGGAAAAGAGGATAAGGCTGACAGAATACATGAGACAGAGGAGGCACGCAGGAAGGCCGCACAGGAGAAGCTGATATACAGTGTGGAGCACTCAGCGGGAAAAAGCTATGCCGCACTTAATAATCTTGAAAGGGAATTAGCGACCTCCGAACTAAAAACTGATACTAAAAGACGACTTGAAAAAATAATCGGGGATGCTAAAATTGATAGTGCGAAAGTGGAGGCAAAGACTATGATGTCAAAGCTTCCGGCTGTTCTGGGGGAGAAAGCTTATCATGCTTATAAGGATAAGCTTAAGCAATATAATGAAATAGACACAACAGAATATGAGAAAGAGCTTGACGACAGGAGACATCTGGCTGAGAGAGGTGAGGCTGAGGATATATTAAAGCGCAGCAGAAGAAGCACAAGAAAAGACCTGCTTGACATGCTCGATGCAATAAAGGGAAGAAAGTTCTCCGGTGATATAGAAAAGGAATATGCGGACAGAGTCCTTGATGCTGTGGCGAAGCTTGACAGGAGACGCATGGATGATGCCTGCAGAGACAGTGCCGACTACACGGGAGAGGAGCTTGAAAGGCTGTATAACAGCATCAAGGAGGAAAGCTTTCTTCCTGAGATTAAGAACCCGGCGCTTGATTCGGTAGCTAAGAGACTTAAGCGTATTAAGAATGAAGAGGCGGGGCTTTTGGTAGCACGACTGAAGAAGGAGCTTCAGAATAATAATGTGTCTGACAATAGTAGACACTATTTCTATCCGGCGGCGGATGCTTCCGATGACCGTTCGGGTGAAAATGCGATTGAGAGAATGGAATATGCTAAGGGGACATACGGAGTATCCATGGGAGATTTTGAATACCCGATAATGATGGTGGACACCACAAGGACGCAGAACGGCAGGGAAGGGATGCTTTTGACACCGGAAGCCGTGTATTACAGCAATTTTGTCACATGCGGAAGTATTAAGGTGGAAAATATCAGAGCCATAGAGGCTTCAACGGGATTTCTGGGCAAATCAGTCACGGCACATCTTAATGATGGATCGAAGGTAAAACTTCCACATGCGGTTGGGACAGGAGAGCTGAAGGGATATGCCAAGGCTTTGAATGACTTTGTCATGTATCTTAAGGAGCGTCCTTTCTCAAGAAAGGAAAAGTATCTTGCCAAGGAGAAGCATGATGTTATATGCTGCTTCAGGTGCGGATATGTGTATAAGGGTCTTAAGGAATGTCCTAAGTGCGGATACAAGCTAAATGTATAAAATATTAAGGATGAAGATGTATTATGAAGGAAAATGATGTGAGGCAGGTAAAGGCAGCAGATATTAAAAAGGAGTGTACCATATTGTACGCTGCATGTGCCACACTGCACGCCATAATGGTTTTGTGCTTTGTAACACTTAAAATTGAGCCTATGATATACCTGAATATCGGCGGTATTGCATTTTTTATACTGGGTATATTCGGTATGCGGAGGTCTGTACATACAAGAAGATGGATATTTCTTATGTCAACAGAATTTCTTGCGATTGTATCTGTCTGCAATATATACCTCGGCTGGGGATACGGATACCTTCTATATGGAGTTATGCTGATTCCGATTGTGTACTATTTTATGTACCTTGACAATGGAAATGTAAAGTCGGCAGTGCCGCATTACATAGCATTTATTGATTTGTTTATGATTACCTTTACGGCAATGATTGGAAGAGATTACAATAAGATTGCATGGGTGGGAGATAATCAGGTGCTTGGGATGCTCATGGGAAATACACTTTTTTCTATTGTGGCTCTTATATTTTATTCCGGACGTTTTATAACCGAGATAAGACATACAACAAAGCACCTTGCATACAGGGCGGACTATGATATGCTGACAGGCGTTCTCAACAGAGAGGGCTTCAATGAGAGAGCGGCAAAGATGCTTAAGAACAATCCCGACACAAAATATGTCATGGTATGTTCAGATGTCAAGGACTTCAAGATGATAAATGATATATATGGCGATGAGGTGGGGGATAAGGTACTTATCAAGGAAGCTGAGCTGCTTAAGAATATTGCTGACGGACGGACAGTGTACGGAAGAATAGGCGGTGACAGATTTGCGATATGCCTGCCGAAGGAGCTCTTTAAGGAAGAGCAGTTCATTGAGAACATTGTGACAATGAAAAAGACCTTCTCCACAGGATATTACCAGATGTTCATATATATCGGAGTATATGAGATAACCGACAACAATGAGCCTGTAGGAGTTATGTATGATAAGGCCAACATGGCTATAAAGTGCATGAAGGGTAATTATCAGCATGCGGTGGCATATTATGACAGGGCAATCCTCGAGGAGGAGTTAGAGCAGAAGAAGCTTATAGCAGAGTTTGACAAGGCACTTGATAACAATGAATTCTGTATATTCCTGCAGCCACAGACCGATGCTGACGGAACCTGTCACGGTGCAGAGGCACTTGTGCGCTGGAATCATCCTCACAGGGGACTTCTCAATCCGGCAGCATTTGTTGACTGTTATGAGAAATCGGGTCTTATACATAAGCTTGACACTTATGTGTGGGAGCAGGCGGTAAGAACACTCAGGAAGTGGATGGATATAGGACGTGATGACCTTCACATATCGATAAATATTTCTGCAATGGATTTCTTTTATCTTGATGTGTACAAGGAGATAGTCGGTCTTGTTGATAAATACGGAGTCAGCGTTCAGAATTTAAGACTGGAGCTTACAGAGACGGCAGTTGTAAATGAGAACGATAACATGGAGGTTATAAGAAAGCTCCATGATGCAGGTTTCATAATTGAGATTGATGATTTCGGAAGCGGCTATTCATCCCTCAATATGCTTAAGGATGTATGCAGCGATGTTCTTAAGATTGACCGTGAATTCCTGCGCGAGACGGAGAACACCGTGAAGAGCAGAAATATTCTTGAGGAGATAATAAGACTTTCCACGAGAATGAATATGACTGTTATCACGGAAGGTGTAGAGACGAAGGAACAGGTCGACATGCTTACGGGGATGGGATGCAGAATCTTTCAGGGATATTACTTCTCTAAGCCTATTCCGGTTCAGGAATTTGAGGATAAGTATAATGTGAATATAGCCTAGCAGGAGCTGCTTTGCCACGGAGCGATTCACGATGCCAAATGAGGGCAGAATATCTTTTAACCCTTATATTATAGGATGGAATTATGACGAAAACGATATTTTGTTGTAATCCCATCCTTTTTATTTGTGCAAAATACACAAAAACAGGAAACTAAAATCGTTAAAACAGTTTCTTGCTGCATCAATGACAATATGCTACAATTAAGGAAACTTAAATAAGAAAAATAGTTTCCTACAAGACAGGATGATTGGTGGGATAAGAATTTTGAGAGGAGTGCACCATGGAGAGCACGATAAGGGAACAGATACTTGATGCCACAGTTCTTGTGTTCAATAAAAAAGGCATGAAGTTCACGATGGATGATATTGCAAGGGAGCTTGGAATGAGCAAAAAGACCATATACACGGTGTTCGCCGACAAGCAGGAGCTGGTGTATGATATGGTTGATTACTGTTTCGACTCGATAAAGGAGAGCGAGCAGAAGGTGATGAAGAACGGAGAACTAAGCACACTTGAGAAGATACATGAGATTCTCGGAGTGTTGCCGGAAGGGTATAAGGAGATTGATTTTTCACAGCTTTATGTACTCAGGGACAAATATCCGAGAATATATACCCGGGTTGAGGAGAGACTTGAGAGTGGCTGGGATGCGACAATGGAGCTGCTTCAAAGAGGAATGAAGGAAGGCGTTATAAGGAGGGTGGACACGGCACTGGTAAAGGTGATGTTCGAGGCTACGCTTGAGCAGTTTTTCAGAAGGGATGTGCTCGTAAAGAACGGAATAAGTTACAGTGATGCACTTGCTGAGGTTGTGGATATAATCTGTAACGGAATAACGGAGAACGGCAAATAACAGGAGGTATTAAGATGGACAAGTCAAAAAGCATTTTTGGCAATGCGATGAGCGGCAGGACATATAAGAAGGCCGTTGCCGGAAAAAAGAAGTATATCAGAAGGTTCGGCGATGATTCAAAAGTCGACTATGAGTTGAAAATAAGGGATAACAAGCATATAGGAGATATCCTCGGAGTTAAAGATATTGTTGTGGCAAAGCCTCAGAACAAGGATAGGTCTCAGAATGAGGATACTGCCGGTGCTGAGTTCGACCGTGAGAATGGTCTGATAGTAGGCAATATAAGAATGGGATTCGGTCATTACAGAATCTCGATGGCAATAGCATCGGCGGCACACAGCATGGGCTATACACCGTACTGGATGGATCTTAACTCGTTCCACGATACAACATGCACCAAGGTAATCAGCGCTCAGAATGACCTGTACTCGTTAGGTTCAAGAATTTCGCAGAAAAGCGGGCTTTTCAACAAGCTGGTGTGGGAGCCTGTCAACTACGAGGGCTTCAGAAAGCTTTCATACAATGCGTGTGACCAGAAGAATGCAGAACTCATGGCACCTGTTTACAAGAAAGTTCCGAAGGATATACCTGTTGTCGGAACGCATGTGTGGCCTGCACAGGCGGCGGTTCACGCCGGCATGGAGCATGTTGTGAATGCAATACCGGACAACTGGCCGATGGCACTTCACCTCTCCGAGGGCAGCATACACACGATTCAGACCCACAACTCATACATGGGCTACAGAATACTTAACGGCATGGATAAAAAGAAGGTTCTTAATCCGATGCCGTCAGACAGTCTTGTATATACGGGGCATTATATAGACCATGAACTGGTGTCAAATATAGAGACTGACTGTGCTGCGAGAATCTGCAGAAAAGAAAGCGGGCAGCCGATGCGTTTTCTCCTCACGATAGGCGGAGCCGGTGCACAGAAGGAAATATTCGCCGCGATAATAAAGCATCTTATTCCGGCAATCAAAAAGAAGAAGGCTGCACTCTATGTGAATGTAGGCGATTATAAGAATGTGTGGGAGCAGCTGCTTGTCGATATTCCGGAGCTTAAGGAACTTGCAACCGAGCATTTTAACGACTGGAGCGGGACAAGAAGGTTTGCCGGGGAGGCACTTAAAGGAGAGGTAAGCGGAATACACGGCTTCTATCATTCAAATATATTTGAGGCGGTTTATTGCACGAACCTTCTCTTAAGAAGCTGTGATGTTCTTGTCACCAAGCCTAGCGAGCTTGCTTTCTATCCGGTTCCGAAGCTGTTCATAAAGAGAGTCGGAGGACATGAGCGCTGGGGAGCGATACATTCGGCGGAGATAGGTGACGGAACACTCGAATGTGAGGATATAGCACATACACTTCAGATGGTGGAGTTGTTCATGGATGACGATAACCTTTTAAAGGATATGTGCGGAAACATTGAGAGAAATAAGAAGATGGGTATATATGACGGCGCATATAAGGTCGTAGAGCTGGCAATGGCGGGAAAGCAGCATTTTTACAACTATTAATGCCGCAACGGGCGGCGGAATGGAGAGTAATATGGAGAGTAAGAAAAAACTGAGCGGAAAAGAGAAGTTTGCCTATGGTATTGGGGCTGTGGGCAAGGATATGGTGTATATGCTCTCGGCAAGCTATATCCTGTACTATTATCAGGATATTATGGGGGTAAAGGCATGGATAATGGGTATAATTCTCCTTGCAGCGCGTGTATTTGATGCATTCAATGACCCGATAATGGGAATTGTGGTGGCTAAGACAAGGACGAGATGGGGAAAGTTCCGTCCGTGGCTGTTCATCGGAACACTCACAAATGCCATTGTGCTGTTTTTCATGTTTGCGGCACCGCCAAGTCTTGACGGAGGCGGACTTGCTGCATACGCGGCTGTGACGTATATACTCTGGGGTGTTACATACACCATGATGGACATTCCGTACTGGTCAATGGTTCCCGCATTTACGGAAGGCGGCAAGGAGAGGGAGAATCTCTCAGCACTTGCACGTTCGTGTGCGGGAGTGGGCTCAGCGATTATAAGCATAATCACTGTTATGGCTGTGTCGGCACTCGGAAATGCACTTGCAGGCTCAGGTGCCTCGGACATTGAGATAGAGAGAGTAGGTTTTAAGTATTTTGCACTCATAATTGCAATAGTGTTCTTTGTGTTCATCCTTATAACATGTACATTTATCAGGGAAAAGTCCACGGTTGATATTAAGACGGCATCGGTTGGGGATATGTTCAAGGCACTTGTCAGAAATGACCAGGCTATGGCTATGGTAATCACTATCGTTCTTGTAAATACGGCTGTGTATATAACATCAAATCTTTTAATCTATTTCTTTAAATATGACCTTGGCGGAGCCGGATGGCGTGGAGATTACACGATATTTAATACCTTCGGAGGCGGTGTACAGATTCTTGCGATGATGCTTATATTCCCGCTTTTGAGAAAGTTCTTCAATACGATGAAGATTTTTTATGTGTGTATCGCATCGGCGGTCGGCGGATATGTGGTACTTCTCGTGATGACACTCAGCGGTGTTTCGAGCGTATATCCTTTTCTCTTACCGGGCTTTTTCATATTTGCCGCTGCGGGAATTTTGAATGTTCTCGTGACCATATTCCTTGCCAACACGGTTGATTACGGCGAACTTAAGAACAAGAGACGAGACGAGTCGGTTATATTCTCAATGCAGACATTCGTTGTAAAGCTTGCATCAGGTATATCGGCACTCATAGCATCAATATGTCTCACAATATTTAATATAAGCTCTGATGAGAATGCAGTGGTAGATGCGGTAGCAGGCACATCGGTTGTGGGACTGAGACTTGCGATGACGCTTCTTCCTATACTCGTTCTTGTAATTGCCGTATGCATATTCAGGAAAAAGTATATCCTCACTGACAAGAGGCTTGAGGAAATCTCGGAGCAGCTAAAGCAGAATTAAGATTCAGGTGCCGAAATATGCCTATCTGATTTGAGAGTGTATGATGTGTTATGTTTATGCATATCAGCTCCGTTGTTCGATGCGGGGTGTTCTAAGCACTCTGAGAAGTTATTTTTTACGTCCGCCAACGATGCCAAACGCCCGTCCGTGGGCTATGGCATCTAAGTCAGCATCCATGCTGACTTTGGCTATATGGTGAACAGAGTGCCAAGAACAACCACGCATCTTCCAAAAGTCGTGATATGCATAAATATAACACATCATACACAATTAAGTTTCAACAGCATGTTATGGCATCTGGATGCTTATGATGTCAAGGTCAAATAGGCTAAATACGGAACATTTGAAAGGAGCGGTCAGATGATAGAGTACATTGACGGTGCATTCGGGCTTCACACAGAGAACACAAGCTATGTTTTTGCAGTGCTCCCGACGGGACAGCTTGAGCACCTCTATTACGGAAAAAGAATCAGATTAAATAAGGGAGCAGTGGCGGCACTCAGGGAAAAACACTCATTTGCACCGGGAAATACGGTGATATACGATGATAAACATCCCGAGTATTCACTGGAGGATATGAAGCTTGAGATGTCGTCATACGGAAAGGGTGATATAAGGGAACCGTTTGTTGAGCTGGTGTATCCCGATGGCAGCCGTACCTCTGACTTTGTTTATAAGGGCTATGAGCTTATATCGGGAAAGCCGGAGCTTGACACGCTTCCAAGCTCGTACTGTGATGAGACTCAGATGGGGCAGAATATGACTCTCAGGATTACACTTGCTGACAGCCGGTATCCGCTTGAGCTTGAACTGCTTTATTATGTGTATGAGCAGGATAATGTTATATGCAGAAACAGCAGGCTTATAAACAAAGGTGAAAAAAGTGTTGAGATAAAACGTCTGATGAGTCTTATGCTTGATATGGACGGTGAGGGCTATGTCATGTCAACCTTTAACGGTGCCTGGGCAAGGGAGATGAACAGACATGATACTGTTGTGACAGCCGGTAAGCTTATAAATTCATCGTATACCGGAACATCATCAAGCAGGGCAAATCCTTTTGTCATGGTGATGAACCGTAATACCGTGGAGGACTGCGGCGAATGTTATGGATTCAATCTCATATACAGCGGCAACCACTATGAGGCACTTGAGGTTAACGGTTTTTCAAAGAGCAGATTCGTAAGCGGAATAAATCCCCGGTCATTTTCATGGAGACTTGAGCCGGGGGAGATGTTTGAGACGCCCGAGGCTGTTATGACCTATTCGGCAGCCGGATGTAACGGAATGAGCTACAATATGCATTCATTTGTGAGGGAGCATATTGTGAGAGGTGAGTGGAAACATAAGGACAGACCGATACTTCTTAACAGCTGGGAAGCAGCTTACTTCGATATAAATGAGAGAAAGCTGTGCGAGCTTGCAAAGGCGGGAAAGGCTGTAGGTGTGGAGCTTTTTGTCATGGATGACGGCTGGTTCGGCGAGAGAAACGATGACAGACATTCGCTCGGTGACTGGGAGGTTAACAGGCACAAGCTTCCGGGCGGACTTAAGGGGATCTGCAATAAAATAAATGCTCTCGGCATGGATTTTGGCATCTGGGTCGAGCCAGAGATGGTCAACACCGACAGCAGACTATATCGTGAACATCCTGAGTGGGCTGTCGATATACCGGGACAGCCTCATTCGGAGGGACGGAACCAGAAACTGCTTGACCTGTGCAATCCTAAGGTCCGGGAATATATAATCGAGAGTATGACGAGAGTATTTTCCTCCGCCGATATTGCCTATGTGAAGTGGGATATGAACAGAATATTCTCAGATTATTTTTCAAAGTATCTGAAGGAAACGGGCAGACCGCAGGGCGAGATGGCACATCGGTATGTGATGGGATTAAAGCATGTGATGAAGTGTCTGACGGAAAAGTTTCCGAAGATATTGTTCGAGGGCTGTGCCGCGGGAGGCAACAGATTCGACCTTGGAATACTCTGCTATTTTCCACAGATATGGGCAAGCGACAATACTGATGCCGTATGCAGGGCAGCAATTCAGGAGGGGCTGAGCTACGGCTATCCTATGTCGACGGTGTCGGCACATGTATCGGCATGCCCTAATCATCAGACACTCAGAGTGACGCCTCTTGCGACAAGGTTCAATGTGGCAGCCTTCGGAGTGTGCGGTTATGAGTGTAATCCGGCTGAGATGAAGAAAGAGGATTTAAAAGAAATCAGGGAGCAGATAAGCATATATAAGCGGTGGAGACATACCATGCAGTATGGCAGATTTTACCGCCAGCGCACGGGCAATATCCACCAGTGGACAGTGGCTGAGGAGGACGGCAGCAGGGCAGTCGGGCTTATTATGCAGGAGCTTGCAGAGCCGAACACACAGAGAGAGAATTACAATGCGGCGGGACTCCTTGATGATGAACTCTATCATATATACAACAGAAACCTGAGATACAATGTAAAAGAATTCGGTGACCTTATAAACACAGCCGCCCCTGTCCATATAAGACAGGGTTCGATACTGCACAATGTGGTTGCAAAGTTCGTGACAATGCCGGGTGAGACTGAGGATTACGAGCTGTACGGTGACACGCTTATGAATTCCGGAATCAGGCTCAAACAGGCATTTGCGGCAACGGGCTTCTCTGATGAGGTGAGACATTTCCCGGACTTTGCCTCAAGACTTTATTTTATCGAGAAAAAACAGTGATATGAAGCAAATGGTCTTTCGAGCTTATATTATTTTAGCGGAGCCATTCTCTCATCAATCTGGGCGTAGAAGTTCACGATACTGTAAGGTGTAAAATAAAACAGCTGCAGCAACAGCATGTTACGCTTTTTGGCTGACTCGTAATCCGGGTCAGCCATTGCTTCATTTCTGAGCTTTTTGAGAAGCTCATGCCATTCCCAGATAAATTTTTCGTTCCTTTCTATATCAGGCGTGTCAAGCCATTTTTCGACCTTTATTTTAGTGCGGTGATTGTTAAGGCATTCACCTGTCTGCAGAAAATATTTAAAACCATTCTCATCGTATACTCTTCCAAGCGGAAAAAGCCTGCATATTCCCGGTCTGAATGAGTGGATGCTGCATCTGCCGCTGTCATCGAGAAATGAGCATTGTTCTTTATCTCCTGCCATCTTAAGACTTGGCAGGATGAGTCCGTCGATAACGCTGAGTTCAACATGCTCTGCGAGCAGGCTGTCAAAGCCACAGCATAGATTGTTGGTGAGCAGGCACACGTCGTATGGCGTCAGCACAATAGAGCTGCCCATTCCGCGGCAGCATGCCGAACATCCGGTGCAGTCCTGACAATCGGCACGGACTAAGTCATTGAGGGTGTATAGTCTTCCGTCTGAGATATCATTTAAAGTTCCTTCGCGAAGCATTAGGGGCTCCTTTCATGTATTCATTTATCAGCCAATTGCGAAACTATATATTTGAAAGCGTACGTTGTACAAATTTAACAATTCACCGCAGGCACGCTTTCGCTACATGAATCACGCAACGGTACATAACGCAGTAAAATACACTGCCTAAGTACCGGCGGCTTCATAGTACCTGCTTGCGAATTAGTTAAATTTGCATAACTGTTTGTGATAAATAGGAGTTTCGCAATTTACAGCTATTTAATGTTTGATGTTGAATCGCATGAAATGATTATAGCTTATAGTTATTAGGAAGTCACTATGTGATTGGAATAATTCGTTAAATTACAGTGAATAATATCGCTATGAGACATGAAAAGGTATATTTCTATGACAACGAGCTTGAGGATGAGTTTTCGGGGATAAAGAGGAGCACGATTGTGGTTGACAAAAGCTTCAGGTATCAACACGGGAGAGTGTGGCGCACGGCAGCGTGGGTACTCTATCATATTATTATGATGCCGATTGCCTTTTTCTATATGAAGTTTAAGTTCAGCATGAGGATTGTCGGGAGAGAAAAGCTTGAAAAATGCAGGGAAAGGTGCGCCTTTTTTTACGGAAACCACACGCATATTCCGGGGGATGGGTATATTCCTGCATGTATATGTTTTCCAAAAAAGGCAGTCATACTGGCACACCCGGATAATGTGTCTTTGTACGGAACAAAGAATTTAATGGAGATGCTGGGCGCGTTTCCGGTACCGAACAGAATGAGCGGCATGAAAAATTTCATGAACGAGCTGAATCGGAAGGTTGAAAACGCGTCACCGATATTCATATATCCTGAGGCACATATATGGCCATACTATACGAAAATCCGTCCCTTTACGGAGAAAACATTTCGTTATCCCGTGCTGTATGACTGCCCCGCATATTCATTCACAATAACTTACCAAAGATGCCTTCTGAGAACCCGGATAACAATATATATTGACGGTCCCTTTTTCCCCGACATGAATATCACTGTCAAGCAGGCGGCACATGAGCTTCGTAATCAGGTGTACGAAGCCATGACGTCGCGAAGCCGCAGCTCCACCTATGAAAAAGTAAAATATATTAAGAGAAGATGAAATGATATTAACGTTGGCTACCGATTTGCAGCTTAGGTAATTGGTAAATTCAGATTCCCGTACGTTATAATTTATCTATATTACCGCGGGCACATTCTCACTACATTTTGCTACGCAGAGGTGCATAATCGGCTAAAATACAGCCGATAAACACCAGCGAGCAAAAAGTACCCGGCTTGTAATATAGATAAATTACAACTGTTCATTGAAAACATAATCGTCAATTACCTAAGCTGCAAATCATTATAGGCAATTGTGAAACACAATTTTGACGATAAACAGTTGTGCAAATTTAACAAATTCGCAAGCAGGTACTATGAAGCCGCCGGTACTTAGGCAGTGTATTTTACTGCGTTATGTACCGTTGTGTGATTCATGTAGCGAAAGCGTGCCTGTGGTGAATTGTTAAATTTGCACAACGTCCGTTTTCAAATATATAGTTTCGCAATTGCTTACAAATTATTAACGTGCAAGGAGCTCACCATGAATATCCTGTTCTGCGGCAATTCCCGCGCTTTCGACGGCATACTTATAGCCGCGCTTTCGATAATTAAATACTATAAAGGTCCGCTGGACATTTACGTCATGACCGCCAATCTTCAGGATATGGATGAAGCGTATGCCCCGATATGCTGGCAGCAGGCACGGCTTCTTGAGGATATTGTGTCGACGGTGTGCAGTCAGAGCAGAGTGTTTTTGATTGATAAGACGATGACGGTCAGGGGAGAGATTGAAGGCTGGGTTAACCAAAAGACTATCTATACACCGTACTCTCTCCTCAGGCTTTATGCGGACACGCTGCCTGTTGACAGGCTTCTGTATCTGGATGCGGATGTGGTGGCATGTGAGAATATAGAGGCACTTTATGAGACAGATATAGAAGAATATGAACTTGCAGGGGTACGTGATTTTTTGGGAAGATGGTTCATAGGACATAACTATATCAACACGGGAGTGCTGCTTCTCAATCTCAGGAAATGCAGGGAGAGTGCGCTCTTAGAGCGTGCAAGGATAATCTGCAAATACAGAAAGCTTTTTTTTCCGGACCAGACGGCAATCAATCTGCTGTGCCATGACAAATATTTCCTTCCCGCTAAATACAATGAGCAGAAGAGGTACAGACCTGATACGGTTATACAGCATTTCTGCAAGTCGCTCAGAATATTTCCGTACATTCATACGGTAAATGTAAAGCCGTGGGAGGTAGACAAGCTGCATCGCGTGTACAGGCTGCATGTACATGATGAGGTGCTTGGGCAGTATGAGGCAATAAAAAGGGCTGCATGTAATGTGATGGTTTTCAGATAGAGTTTTGAAATGACAGGAGGCTATGGGAATGAAGTTCATCATGGCAATCACAATTTTGTTCTTAATTGTGTATTTTCCGAGGGTGGCAGGCTGGTTTGCCTGGATGAAACCGCAAGGACTTTTGAAGGCTGATAAGCAGCACCGTTTTGCACTTATAGTTCCGGCGAGGGATGAGGGAAGGGCGGTGCTCCCGCTGTTTGCGAGTATAGAGGCGCAAAGCTATAAAAAGGAGATTTTTGACACATACGTCATCGTAAAAAATCCCAATGACGAGGTGATTGGTTATGCGAAGGATATCAATGCATATGTCTATGTGGACGAGGAGCAGAAAAGCAAGGGGGACTGTCTCGATTACTGTATACGACACATTCTCGCGTCGGGAAGAAAGTATGACGGTTATATAATAGTTGATGCAGACTGCAGACTTGACAACGGTTTTTTGGAAAATATGAATGATGCCATGAAAACGGGGGCGAAGGTGATTACGGGACGCAAGATTGCAGGCAACTACACTTGCGGAAATCGGGGAGCTGTGAATGCGGTTACATGTCTTAACGGCCTTATCTGGTCAATCATAGATGAACTGGGAAACAGATATAAGAGTGCCGTGGGGCTCACCACAATGCCGATAACTACCGGGATTCTTATTTGTGGAGATTTGGTTGAGGAGTGGGGAGGCTGGAATTACAGACAAACGCTCACGGAGGATATGGAGCTCTTGCGCGATTGTGCTTGTAAAGGAATAAAAACCTTTCATTACTCGTATGCAAGACTGTATCTTGAGGAGGCACCTTCGCATACAGATACCAACAGGAGGCGCACACGCTGGATGACAGGCATGGTGGAGGCTGACAGGATATATTATCGTGAGCTTTTTAAGAGACGCGGGCTGTGGGCACTCATAGATAATTATTATATTTTGTCTCTTTGGATTGTCTATATCTATATAGGAGTGCTGTCGGCGACGGCGTTTTATTCTCTGCTTACATTGCATTTTCCTGAGGCACTTGCGGCATTTCTTTTGATTTATACAGCGTTTTTTGCACTGTCGGTGATGGCAGTGCTTGCAGACTGGAATAACATCGGGCTGTCATGGGTAAAAAAGCTCTGTCTTATGCTGATTCATCCTTTATTCTATATGGAATATATTTTTATTGTAGGGCGCGCGGTGCTTGGGATAAAGCCGGAGAGCTGGGAAAAAATCGGGAGGGTACAATACTAGTGAACTATTTTAAGCTTGCATACACCACACCTGACATTTTGAGCAAAATTAAGGAGGCTGAGAAGCGCAGAGACTATAATTCACATCTCGACACCGTAGACTATGACCAATGCTGCCCGGTCGATGAGAGCTTTCCATATATTCCTGCGGGACGATTAAAAATAAGACAGTCATTTATCAGAATATGTGTAATCAGCCCGTTCATGTGGATTGTGAACAAATTCATATTCAGAACAAGAATTTATAATGAAAATAATCGGAAAATGCTCTACAGTCAGAAAAAAAATCGTGAAGGTTTTGTTATAACCTGCAACCACATAAATAAGCTTGATACCCTTGTAGTGATGTGGTCATTGAAAAGATGCGGAATGCTAGGCGGGCGCAGCATGAAGGTAATGACGGCGGACTTTAATAATCAGAAGGGAAGGCTCGGCGAATATATGAGAGCGTTCGGAATCCTGCCCTTTCCGTCAGGACACAGGCTGGTGCGCAGATTCAATGATGCCGTCTCGTATTACCTCAAAAAGGGAGACTGTATTCTGATTTTTCCCGAGCAGTCCGAGTGGTGGGGCTATGACCGGCCGCGTCCGCTAAAGAGCGGGGCGTTCTACTATGCGGTGAAGAACAATGTCCCTGTACAGCCGCTTTTTATAACCTGCCGTGATTCGGGAAGGATAAAAAACGGGGTGGAGAAAAAGTACTTTGATGTGCATGTTGCAGAGCGGATTCCTGTTATAGAGGGGGATGTGAACGACCATGATAAGATACGGCTTATGAAAGAGGAGAACAGACGAGTATGGGAGAAAATATATAATTCCATGACAAAAGAGATCTGAACTAAAATAATACTTGACAATAAAATAATATGAACATATAATAGTTCGAAGCCGAACAGTTTGATACTGAACTGTCCTGCATCGAACTATTATATTTTTTAGGCAATTGCTTAATTACATTTTTGGAAGAAAGGAGAACGACTTGGAGAAGAAAAGATATTTGGGGTTCGAGATTAAGAAGATGGATAATATCATATTCCGTCAGCTTAAGAAGAAGCTTGTGGATGCCGGTTTTGACGAAGTGACCGTGATGCACGGACATATTCTGGGATACCTGTGCAGGCATAAGGATAAGGATTTATACCAAAAAGACATTGGCGAGGCATTCGGCATCGGTAAGTCATCCGTCACGAATATATTGCAGCTCATGGAAAAGAAGGGCTATCTGGTATGCCGCACGGACGACAACGACGGGCGCTGCAAGAAGATAGTTCTCACGCAGAAGGGTGAGGAGACTCATGCCGCGACCGTGAAGGTAATCGACATGCTGCATGAGGAGCTTGAACAGAATGTTACGGAAGAAGAAAAACGGGTCTTTTTGAATGTAATAGAAAAGATGAAAAAAAATATCAATGATATGAATAAGGAGGATGAACAGTGCTAAAGACATTAGGTGCATACATAAAAGAGTACAAGAGAGCCTCCATTGCCACCCCTTTTTTTATGATTCTGGAGGTGCTTATGGAAATGCTCATTCCGTATCTGCTCTCATCACTTATCGACAACGGTGTTGAGAAGGGTGATATGAGGTATATACTCATGGTTGGCGGCTGCATGGTAGTGATTGCCATGGTCGGATTGTTTGCCGGAATCATGGGTGGTATTTACGGAGCGAAAGCTTCAACAGGCTTTGCCAAAAACTTAAGAAAGGGTATGTTTGACAATATTCAGACCTATGCGTTTTCTAACATTGACAAGTTCAGCACGGCGGGACTTGTGACGAGACTTACCACTGATGTTACCAACGTACAGAATACATACCAGATGCTTTTAAGAATGTGTATGAGGGCTCCTGTGAGCTTAATTCTTGCGATGGTTATGTCATTTATCATCAGTCCGAGAATTGCAGGAATTTATTTTATCGCACTTGTGATACTCTCATGTATTCTTGTGGTTATCATAGGCCATGCGACCAAGTATTTCAATGCGGCATTTCCTAAGTACGATGAGCTGAACGCGAGTGTACAGGAGAATGTCTCCGCAATCCGCGTTGTAAAAGCTTATGTGCGTGAGGATTATGAGAAGAAGAAATTTAAGAATGCCAGCAACAATATCTACAAGATTTTTGTAAAAGCGGAAAAGACGGTTGCATACAACAACCCTGTTATGCAGATTACGGTATATACCTGTATCCTGCTTATAAGCTGGGTCGGTGCAAAGATGATTGTAGGCTCCGGCGGCGTGCTGCTCACAACAGGTAAGCTCATGAGCCTTCTCTCATACTGTATGACAATCCTCATGAACCTCATGATGGTTTCCATGATATTCGTAATGATTTCGATGAGTGTGGCAAGTGCAAAGCGTATCGCCGAAGTGCTTGACGAGAAGGCAGACATTACCAACCCTGAGAATCCTTGCTATGAGGTTAAGGATGGTGAGATTGTATTTGACCATGTAAACTTCGGTTACAACAAGGGTGCCGATAAGAGAGTGTTAAATGACATCAACCTCACGATAAAGTCCGGTGAGACAATCGGTATCATAGGCGGAACGGGAAGCTCCAAGTCGAGCCTTGTAAACCTTATCAGCCGTCTCTACGATGTCGATGAGGGAAGCGTCAAGGTCGGCGGAAAGGATGTAAGAGAGTACGATATCGAGACGCTTCGAGACGAGGTGAGCGTTGTTCTCCAGAAGAACGTGCTTTTTTCGGGAACCATATTAGACAACCTGCGCTGGGGCGATAAGAATGCCAGCGAGGAGGAGTGCATCCGTGCTTGTAAGCTTGCCTGTGCGGACGAGTTTATTGAGAAATTCCCAGACAAGTACAACACATATATTGAGCAGGGCGGTACGAATGTATCCGGCGGACAGAAGCAGCGTCTGTGTATCGCAAGAGCACTTCTTAAGAAGCCTAAGATACTTATTCTTGACGACAGCACAAGTGCTGTAGATACAGCCACAGATGCCAAAATCCGTCATGCATTTGCGACGGAAATTGCACAGACAACGAAGATTATCATTGCACAGAGAATCTCAAGTGTTCAGGGTGCGGACCGCATCATAGTCATGGATAACGGACGCATCAACGGAATCGGAACACATGATGAGCTGCTTGCTTCCAATGAGATATACCGCGATGTATATGAGTCACAGACCGGAGGCAGCGGTGATTTTGATGAAAACGGAGGTGAAGCGTAATGCCGGGACCAATGGGAGGAAGACCGCCAAGAGGAGCGAAGCCTACAGTCGCTAATCCTGGAAAGGTATTTAAAAGAATAATAAGCTTTGTGGGTAAGAATTATCTGCCTCACTGCATAGTGGTTCTTGTGTGCATAGCACTCACTGTATTTTCTACGATACAGGGAACCATGTTCACCAAGACACTTATCGACCAGTACATCATGCCGCTCATGCAGCAGGATATACCGGACTACACGGATTTACTTCACGCCATCATAAGAGTTGCGTGCTTCTACGGCATCGGTGTCATTGCAGCCTATGTCAATACAAGAACCATGGTTTATGTTACACAGGGAACCATGAGAAATTTAAGGAATGAACTTTTCACACACATGGAGTCCCTTCCTATAAAGTACTTTGACACACATGCACATGGCGATATAATGTCAATCTACACGAACGACGTTGACACACTCAGACAGATGATAAGCCAGAGTATTCCGCAGCTTATCAACAGCTCAGTCACAATCGTGGGTGTGCTTGCAAGTATGCTAATACTCAACATACCGCTCACCATACTCACGCTTGTGCTTGTAGGACTCATGCTTGTAGTCACCAAGAAGGCTACCGGAATGAGCGGAAAGTACTTCGTAAAGCAGCAGAAGAACTTAGGTGAAGTCAACGGCTTCATCGAGGAGATGATGGGTGGTCAGAAGGTTGTAAAGGTGTTCTGCCATGAGGAGAAGAACATGGAGCGCTTCGACAAGATTAACGAAGAACTCTGCGACAGCTCCTACAATGCCAACAAGTTTGCCAACATCTTAGGACCTATCAACGCACAGATCGGTAACATCAGCTACGTTATCATAGCGATAGCCGGCGGTGCTCTTGCACTTGGTGGTGTCGGTGGTTTCACACTCGGAGGACTCGCAAGCTTCCTGACCTTCAACAAGAGTCTTAACATGCCTATCAACCAGGTGAGCATGCAGTTTAACAGTATCATCATGGGTCTTGCCGGAGGAGAGAGAATCTTCAAGCTTCTCGATGAGACTCCTGAGGTTGACGATGGCTACGTTACACTTGTTAATGCAGTGAAGGAAGGCGACACAATCAAGGAGAGCGAAAAGCGTACAGGAATGTGGGCTTGGAAGCATTACCATAAGGACACAGGCGTTACCGACTACAGAGAATTAAAGGGTGACGTTGTATTCGATGATGTGGATTTCGGCTACAATCCTGATAAGATTGTCCTTCACAACATCAAGATGTTCGCCGAGCCGGGACAGAAGATTGCCTTCGTAGGTTCAACCGGAGCCGGAAAGACGACAATCACGAACCTTATCAACCGCTTTTACGATATCCAGGATGGTAAAATCCGCTATGACGGAATCAACATCAACAAGATTAAGAAGGACGACCTAAGAAAGTCCCTCGGAATAGTTTTACAGGACACACATCTCTTCACCGGAACGGTTATGGAGAATATCCGCTATGGTAAGCTCGATGCGACCGACGAGGAAGTGTATGCGGCAGCTAAGCTTGCAAATGCAGACAGTTTCATCACCAAGCTTTCCGACGGCTACAACACGATGCTCACAGGTGACGGTGCCAACTTAAGCCAGGGTCAGAGACAGCTCCTTGCAATCGCAAGAGCGGCAATCGCAGACCCGCCTGTTCTCATTCTCGATGAGGCAACCTCCTCAATCGATACCAGAACAGAGAAGATGGTTCAGGACGGCATGGATAAGCTCATGCACGGCAGAACGACCTTTGTTATCGCACACAGACTCTCAACCGTTAAGAACAGTGATTGCATCATGGTTCTTGAGCAGGGAAGAATAATCGAGAGAGGAACCCACGATGATCTTATAGAGCAGAAGGGAAGATACTACCAGCTTTATACGGGAAATAGTATTGCAGGTTAATATTGTATTTTATAGTGAAAAGGCTTTGGCATTATTGCCGGAGCCTTTTTTCGTAAATGAGCCAT